>WBZN01000414.1_pt1 | contig 35517 bp, 29 predicted proteins | sample 5204281 | NCBI WGS metagenome assembly WBZN01 (sample SAMN12344347, study PRJNA552823) | activated sludge metagenome | biome: Activated sludge suspended growth; feature: Nitrification reactor; material: Wastewater; isolation source: activated sludge from nitrification reactor of wastewater... | reverse complement strand
GAGAGCGCCAATCAGGCTCACGGACTCGCGCTTTGCGCCAATCGCCTGCTCGGAGCGCCGGTCCTGAAACGCGATCTGTGCTATCGCGGCTTCTGGTCCATCGGTGCCCTGCTGCAGCGGATCGAGGGCTTCGACGAGGAAGAGCGCGCGGAAATGCTGCTCGAGCTCCGGCGCAAGGGCAAGGCGCCCTCCCACCTGGGGCTCGGACGTCTGCTGTATCTCATCGACGCGTGAGCACTGCGGAGCGATAGGCGATGTCTCTCAAGGGTCGACTTCGGGAATGGCTCGCGCCGGCGGCCATGGATCTGGATCACTTCGACGAGGCTTGGTACCTGCTGAAGTACCCGGACGTCGCGGAGCAGGTGGCATCCGGCCGCTTTCGCTCCGGACGCGAGCACTACCTCCGGTGCGGATTCACCGAGCGGCGCCGAGGCTCGCAGTCCCGGCACGTGCCCTCCGCTCCGGACTGCTACTTCGACACCTTCAAGGCCACCGCCTCCGGCGCCGTCTTCCTCTCGGGCTCGATCAACGGGATCGCACCTCCGATCGACGCCGTCGTCGTCGAAGCGCCCGGTGTGCGCTGGCGCTTCGCGGGCGATGAGATCCACCGCCATCAACGGGCAGATATCGAGGCGGCCTTGGATTGTCCGCCGGGACTCCACGAACACGGCTTCTGGCTGTTCGCCGCATCCGCGGGAACGGCGGAGCCCGGCGACTATCGGGGCACGATTCACTCGACTCGCGACGTTCTGGGCAGCTCGAGCTTGCGCCCGAAGCGGATCTCCGACACCGAGATGCGCGACCTGGTCCTCGGCTTCTTCGACACCCGGTCGCGCACCGGCAGCCTGCAGCACAAGGACGTCCTGGACCTGGACCAAGGGCTCGGCGACGAGATCATCGCGCTCAACCGGCGGATCCTGCGCCAGAACAAGTCCGTCGCGGTCAGTCGATTCGGACCCGCTTCACGGCGGATCAGCAAGACCTTCGTCACCTGCCTCTACGGCTTGCCCGAGTTCCTGCCGCTCCAGGTCGCCCTGTTCTCCAACAGCAAGGGCTTCTCGCAGGTCGAGTTCGTGTACGTCAACAACAGCCCCGAGCACAACGAGCTCCTCGAGCGCGAGGCGAGGCAGGCAGCGCACCTGTACGACGTGCCGATCACCATCGTTCATTCCGGCGCGAACATCGGCTTCGCCGCCGCCAACAACCTCGCCGTGCGCCACGCCAACAGCGACCGCCTCCTGCTGGTGAACCCGGACGTCCTGCCGAAGGACCACGACTGGCTCCTCCGCCACGACGAATTCGCCGCCACGCCGGGCGGCAGGTTCTTCGGCGCCCGCCTCTACTACGACAACGGCTCGATCATGCACGCCGGTATGTACTTCACCCGCGATTCGATTCTGGGCAGCGATCTCAAGCGCACCGAGTTGCTGGCGAGCGAGCATTTCGCCAAGGGATTCCCCGAGTGGGTGCCGGATGCCACGACCACGCGGATCGTACCGGCGGTGACGGGTGCGTTCATGTCGCTCGACCGCGCGCACTTCGAGGCCCTGGGTGGCTTCGACGAGGACTACATCTTCGGTCACTACGAAGACGGCGATCTGTGCCTGCGCAGCGCCGCCGCCGGCCAGCCCGTCTGGTACTGCGCCGACGTGCACCTGTGGCACATGGAGAGCATGGGGTCCACGAAGTGGAGCCATCACGACGGCGCCAAGCGCGTCAATCGTTGGCAGGTGACCAGGAAATGGCTGCCCGTCCTGCAAGCCGCCGGCACGGCCGTGGGCGGCGGCGCCGAGATGACCTGGGAAGAGAGGCGGCATGCCCCGTAGAGTCCTGCTCGTCAGCCTGCATCACCCGGAGTTGGTTCGCGGCGGCTCACAGCAGATCTGCTACGAGCTGTTCGTGGCGCTCAAGAGCACGGACGTCGAACCCATCCTCCTCGCCTCGGCGCAGCTCGAAATGACGCCGGCCGTGTTCAAGCCCGGCGCGATCATCACGGGCTTCGACGGTCGGAAGAACGAATTCCTCTTCCTGTCCGCCTTCTACGACCCCGAGTGGCACCGGAATCGCGAGTTCCGCCGCCTGGAGGTGTTCGAGACCTTTCTGCGCGACGTGGCCCCCGACGTCATCCACTTTCATCATTTCCTGAGCTACGGTCTCGAGTATCTAGCGGCAGCGCGCAAGTACCTCAACGAGACCGGCGGCCGCCTGGTGTTCACGCTGCACGAGTTCATGGCCATGTGCCGCGCGGACGGGCAGATGGCTCGCACGTTCGACAAATCGCCCTGCGATCGCGCCTCGCCGGTCCGCTGTCATCAGTGCTTTCCGGACAAGAGTCCCGAGTTCTTCAGCCTGCGCACGATGTGGTTCAAGCACCACTTCCGAATGGTCGACACGTTCGTCGCGACGTCGAACTTCACGCTGGAGCGATACGTGGAATGGGGCCTGCCGCGCGAGAAGCTGCTCCACATCCCCGCGGGACACAACCTGACTCCGCCGTCGACCGCCGCACCCACCACTGAGAGCGGCCCGCGGAGGAAGCGCAATCGATTCGCATTCTTCGGTCAGTTGATCGAGAGCAAGGGGTTACGGGTGTTGTTCGACGCCGTGCGCATCCTGCGCGCCGCGGGGTTTGAAGACTTCAGCCTCGACGTGTTCGGGGCCAATCTCGACTTTGCTTCGGAGGAGTTCCGCGACGCCTTCGACGATTTTTGGTTCGAGGAGGAGGAACGCCGCAACGGCGGCGTTCCTCGGTTGCGTCTGCACCCCCGATACGAAATGGCGGATCTCCCGCGCCTGATGAACGACGTCGACTGGGTAGTCGTGCCGTCCAAGTGGGGCGAGACCTTCATGATGGTGATTTCCGAGGCATTCCTGTTCGGCAAGCCGGTGATCTGCAGCAACATCGGCGTGATGGTCGAGCGCGTGCAGGACGGCGAGACGGGGCTGCACTTCGTGGTCGGCAGCAGCCAGTCGCTGGCGGAGGCGATGAAGCGCGCGCTCAGCGAAGATGGTCTTTGGGACCGGCTCAGCGCCAATATCGAACCGCCCCCGACGGCGGCGTACAGCGCGCGCCGCCACCTGGAGCTCTGCTATCGAGTCCCGCCCGAACAATGAACGCCCGCCGAACGGCTTTGACGGCGCCGGACCCGAGCGCTTGTCGACACTGTGGCGCGGCGCCGGCTAGAACAGCGACTTGCTGGTCACCTGCACCACCGGCTTACCGCCACGGTCGGGAAACGCGACCTCGAGTCGCAGAATGCGCACCACCGAAGCGCGAGTGATCTCCACCAGGACACCCGCGCCGGCATCCGACCGCCAGCCCGCGCTCGACGGACCGACCCGCGCTCCCCAGGTGCGTCCGGCGTCGGCGAACAACGTCATGCCCAGCACCGCGACGTGGAGCAGCTCGCCAGTGACGCGATGCCGCCACTCGACGTTCGCCACGGCACGGGAGGTACCGTCGAACTCGTTGGGATCGTAGCCCCGCAAGCCGGAATCGGCTCCCAAGGTCAGCTGACGGTCGCGGTCGAGCGCCTGTCCGAGATCCGCAGCAACCCGCAGGCGCAGCCCCGTCACGCCGGTCATCGCGCCGCCGAGCTCGAAATGCGTGATGGCGTCGGCCGAGTGGCCGCCCTCGATCCGCCCCGAGATCGCGGCGGCGGCCCACATGTAGGTGCGCTCGCGCCAACGGCCGACGTCGAACGTGCCGCTGTAGCGGCCGCGAGCGCGATCGCCACCGGCGCCCGGCAGGCTCAGACCGGCCTTGATCTGCCAGTTGGGACCGAGCGGCAGGTCTTCCTGGCGGACCCAGGAACGGAAACCGTTCACCACCTTCCAGCGAAAGGTCGCGTGCTCCCAACCGATCTCGGGACCGATGAGATTGCGGTCCGATGGACGCTCGAACGGCGTGCCGTCCGCGCGCCGCCAGCGCCCGAACAGCGCGCGCTCGCCAAAGGCGCCGATCAGGATCCGATCGGTGCGTACGCCTTCGCCTGGGACGCGAAAACCCATCCAGGCTTCGAGCTCGCGACGCTCGGCACTGCCGGCAACGGTGCGTTCGGCGCCCGACCAGAGGTGCCCTTGCTCGGTGTCCTCGGACCACACGATGCCGCCGGCGCGCCGAGTCTCCAGGGCGAAGAAGGGATATTGCAGGCGCAGGAAGCGCTCCGAACCGTCGGTCGACCGGGTGCCCGAGAGTTCGACCTGCCACCGGCTGCCCCGAATTGCGCGATCGGAATACGCGACCCTCCGGCCGCTGCGCTCCGGACCCGACTCGCTCCCGACCAGCACGCTCTGGCCGGAGCCGAGCAGGTTGTCATCGGACAGGCTCCCACCCGCGCGGGATCGATTCCCCGACATGTCGAAGCTGAGATCGAGCCCGATCGTCCACTGATCGCGGGTCTCGACCACGACCTCGGCGCCGCCCGCGACCGGGTGCGCCGAGATGGTCACTGGGTTGAGAAATCCCGTCCCGCGCAGGATGAGCTCGCTCTCGGCGAGCCGCACCGGGTCCAATGCGTCGCCCTCGCGAAACAACAGCAGCGAGCGGATGAACGAGTCGCGCGTCAACGCGTGCAGGGCGTCGACCCAGCGATACGCGAGCGCCGAGGTGGCAGGGTCGTCGAGATCGAAGACGTCGTGGCGCTCGAGGCGTATGACGACGATCGGCGCCCCCGGCGCGACCGACGCCAGCGGTGCGTCGGCTCCCGCGACCGCGAATGCGCACAGTGCTGCGGCGAACCACATCTCCTTCGCTCCCGGCCGGACGCGCCAGCGCCCGGCCAGCACCGGATCAGCTTCTACGCAACGCCCAGATGCCGGCCGTCGCCAGGAAGGCGCAAAGCGCCGCGAGCCCAACCGGCGCGAGCGCCGGAATCGCCGCCACGCTCGCCGGCGCGGCGCAACCGGAGATCGTGTTGCCGCCCGCTCCGGCCATGGTGACCGCGCCGGTGGCGCCGGTTCCGGCGAGCAGCCTGCCGGTGACGTTCGAGCCGCCGCCGACCGAGACGCTCGCGTCGGCGACGACGTTGCCCCGAAACGCCAGCCCATTGAGCGTGGCCGAGCTGCCGACGCGCCAGTAGACATTGCACGGGTCCGCGGTGCCGTCCACCGTCGAGTTGACGTTGGCGGTCAAGGTGCTCGGCACCTGAAAGACGAAGATCCCGGGGCCGTTGAGCGTCAGGTGGCCGGTCGCGGCGAGATCCGCGGAGGTGGTGAAGGAGTAGATCCCCGCGGTGAGGACCGCCCCGTCCAGCTGCGCGGCCAAGCCCGTGCCGGTGCCCTGTGCCGCCAGAGCGTTGTAGGCCGTAATGGCGTCCGCATGCGCCTGCTGTACCGTGACGTCGTTCGCCGGATGGACGGAGAACGGCGGCGTCACGCTCGACGGCGGAAAGTTCGTCACCGACGGCGTCGGCGACGATCCGACGTCGCCGCCCACCACCGTGCCGACGCCCGTGGAGCCGGTCACGCCGGAATTGCCCAGAGCCCCGAACTGCCCCGCAACACCGAGTGGCGGTGCCGTCTGCGCGCGCACCGCGGTCTCCCTACCGAAGATCAGCACGCACGCCGATGCCGCCAGCCAGGCGAATTTCTTCCTTTGAATCATGTCAGCCTCCCGACCGCGCCGAGCGCCGCTTCGCGACTGCCGAGCGACACCGGCCCGTCTCAGCTCAATCTAGCGGTCGTAGCGCGCGTTCGACAGAGCACTTTCTACAGGGCAGGCCGCAGCGGGGTATACGTGGAAACTACCTATTCAGGGTCGTCGCCGGCTACAACAAATCGTGCTCTTCGGCGTAGTTCACCAGCTCGACGCGGCTCACCAGCCCGAGCTTGCCCATCAGGTTGGCGCGATGGTTCTCCACCGTGCGCATCGAGAGGCCGAGCAGGGCGGCGATCTGCCGATTGGTGTTGCCCCGGACGAGCAGACGCAGGACGTCGATCTCGCGCCGCGTCAGCGGGTCGACCGGTGAGCCGCGCCGGTGTTCGGTCGTCACCGGCTGTTGCAGCAGTGCGCGGGTCATCGACGGATGCACGTAGATGTCGCCGCGACTCGCGGCGTGGATGGCCTGGATGATCTCGGCCTCCTCCGCCCGCTTGATGACGTAGCCGGAACCGCCGGCGCGCAGCGCCTCGTGCAGCAGGCCCTCGTCCTCGTGCATGGTCAGGAACAGCACCACCAGCTCCGGGTGCCTCTGCTTCAATTGCTTCGCGACCTTGATGCCGTCGTCCTGCGGCATCGTGATGTCGAGCAGCACCAGGTCGGGCCGCAGCGCCTCGGCCAGCCGCAGGGCCTCGGGGCCGTTCTCGGCCTCGCCCACGACCTCGAGCTCCGGGGCTTTCTGCAGCAGGGCGCGCAGTCCCGAGCGGACCACCGCGTGGTCGTCAGCGATCAGGATGCGGATCGGCACAGCCGACCTCCACCACGATGGTCGTGCCGGCGCCCGGGGCGCTCTCGATCGTGAGCGCGCCGCCGAAGACCTCGGCTCGTTCCTTCATGCCGAGCAGACCGAAATGACCGCCCCGATCCACGTGGTCGGGTTCGAATCCGATGCCGTCGTCTTCGACCACGACCACCACGCGCTCGCCACGGCGCTCGACCAGCAGGTCGACGCGGGTGGCACGGGCGTGGCGCACCACGTTCGTCATCGCCTCCTGGACCACCCGGAACAACGCTGTCTCGACGGAGCTCGGCAGCCGCTCGTCGGTGAATCCGCGGGCCTTGAACCGGACGTCGAGACCGAACTTGGCGGCCGCGGACCGCGCGTACTGGCGCAGAGCGGCGTCGAGCCCGACGTGATCGAGGCTCGCCGGGCGCAGATCGGCGGCCAGCCGGTGCAGGCCGTCGATCACGGCATCGGTGCGCTCCATCAGCTCCGCCACGCGCCCGGTCACGGCGGCGCCCTCGTCGATCTCCCGCTCGAGCAGTCGCAGCCCGATGCGCAATCCCGCCAACGCCTGTCCCGCTTCGTCGTGCAGCTCGCGGGCGATGTGACGGCGTTCGCTCTCCTGGGCCTCGACGAGGCGGCGCGACAGCGACTGCATGCGGGCCGTCGAGGCCTGCATCTGCTCGAACAGGACGGCGTTCTCGACGGCCACCGAGACCTGCGCCGCCATCGCCTCGGCGAGCTTCACGTGCTCCTGATTGAAGTAACCCGCTTCGCGCTTGGAGAGCGCGAACAGTCCGGCGACGTCGCCGCGCGCGAACAGCGGCACCCCCATCCAGCTCGCCTCGAGGGCGCGGTCCGTCGGCAGGCTCCAGTCGCGTCGCGCGCGAACGTCGGGAATCAGCACCGCGGTGCCGCTCTCCAGAATTCCGCGCACGATCGGATGCTCGTTCGGATTGAACTCCATGCGCTCCTCGGCCGAGAGCGGCACGACGCTCTCGCCGTCGAAAACCGCCCGTACCGAGACCCGCGAGGCCTCCTCGACCAGCATCACGCTGCCGCGATCGAAAGGCACCATCCGCCGCAGGCGGTCGAGCAGCGTCGCGAGCACGGTCTCGCGGTCGAAGGTACGGGAGAGCTCGACGGTCGCTTCGCGCAGCGCGTCGGCGATCCGGCGGGCGCGCTGCTCCGCCGCGTGCGCTCGGTGGAGCTCGGTGACGTCGCGTGCCACGCTCAGCACCGACCCGACGGCGCCACTCGCGTCCGGTTCGGGCACCAGCCGGCAATCCAAGCGGCGCTCGTCGCCGGCCACCGAGTAAGCCAGCTCGACGGTCTCCGGCCGCCCGGTGGCCAACACCCGGCGCAGCGCGGCATCCCAGGGAATGACGAGCTCGAGTTGCAGCGCGAGCTCGCGATTGGTCTTGCCGATACATTCGCCGAGCGGCGTACCGTAGAGGTCGCGCATCGCCGAGCTGACGAAACGGTGCCGGAGTTGCGGATCGAAACGGGCGATGACGTCGGCCGGATCCGTCGGCCCGGGCGCCGAGGTCACGCGCTCGGCGCCGGCGATCTTTCCTGGCGGTTCGACGGACTTCCTCATCCAACCGTCCTCCCGCTGCGGGGATACAGCGCAGTCGGTCGCATGGCGGGATTGGCCGCGGCCGGATGGCAACCACTGCCCGTCGAACATAGCACCGAACCCGGTCGGCGGCCGGCCGCTCGCGCGACGCGAGCGCCGCGGCCATGGCGTACTAACTACCCACGCCGGGCGCGGCCATCCCCGTAGTAAGTGCTCTTCCGCGAAATCACGGCGGCGAACTACGGTACGGGAGCACGGCCATCGCCACGGCGCGGATCGGCGCGGCCCCGTGACAGAGGAAGGACCTCCGAGCTCGCAATGGCAATCGTCAACAGGCAGATCGTTCTCGCGGCCAGACCGTCGGGGCTTCCCAAGGTGTCCGACTTCCGGCTCGTGTACTCGCCGGTGCCGTCACCAGGCGCCGGAGAGGTCCTGCTACGCGCGGTGTATCTCTCGCTCGACCCGTACATGCGCGGCCGCATGAGTGACGCCCCCTCCTACGCTCCACCCATCGAGCTCGGCGCGGTGCTCATCGGCGGTGTCGTCGCCATCGTGGTGGACTCCACCGATTCCGCGTTCCGGGCTGGAGAGTTCGTCGAGGGATTGCTCGGTTGGCAGGAGTACGCGGTAGCCGCAGGCCGCCAACTGCGCAAGCTCGATCCGAACCGCGCGCCCATCTCGACGGCGCTCGGCGTCCTCGGCATGCCCGGGCTAGCGGCGTTCTTCGGCCTGCTCGACATTTGCGAGCCGCAGCCGGGAGAGACGGTGGTGGTCTCGGGCGCGGCAGGCGCGGTGGGAATGATCGCCGGCCAGATCGCCAAGCTGCGGGGTTGCCGCGTGATCGGCGTCGCAGGCAGCGACGCCAAGGTGGCGTGGTTACTCGACGAGCTCGGCTTCGACGCGGCCTTCAACTACCGCTCCGTCGACAGCCTCGCGAAGGCGCTCGACGAGCACTGCCCGCGCGGCATCGACGCCTATTTCGACAACGTCGGCGGCGGCCTGACGGATGCGGTGATGGAGCGCCTCGCGGTGCGAGCACGGGTCTCGGTCTGCGGTCAGATCTCGCAGTACAACCTCGAGCGCCCCGAGAGCGGACCTCGCTGGTTCGGTCAGCTGGTCGTCAAGCAGGCGAAGGTGCAGGGATTCCTGGTCTCGGGCTATGCCGACCGCTTTCCCGAAGGCTTGGGCCGGCTCGGCGAGTGGTTGGCGCAGGGCTCGCTCAAATACCGCGAGGACGTCGCCCAGGGCATCGAGAGCGCGCCCCAGGCTTTCATCGGCATGCTACAGGGCAAGAACCAGGGCAAGCAGTTGGTGCAGTTGTCGGAGTCGTGACCCGCGGCGGCCAGACGGGCGGCCACGGGGGAACATCTACCCTCGAGCCCGCGGTTCGAGAACGGCGTTCGAGAACCGCGTTCGAGGACAGGAGGCCATGCAATGAACGCCTACGTCGGTCCCATCGAGAAGCTGACACTGGACAACGTGAACTTCCGGCAGGTCCTGTTCACCGGCAAACACGAGCAACTCGTTCTGATGTGCCTGCGCCCAGGCGAGGACATCGGCGACGAGCTCCATGCCAACGTCGATCAATTCTTCCGCGTCGAGGGCGGTGAGGCTCAATTCGTGTTCGACGGCGCCGAGGCCCGCCTGGTCAAGGCGGGAAGCGCGGTCGTCGTGCCGGCCGGCACACAGCACAACGTCGTCAACACCTCGAAGGCGGACCTGCTGAAGCTCTACACCATCTACTCGCCGCCCAACCATCCGGACGGAACGGTGCAGGTGACCAAGGCCGAAGCGCTGGCCGCGGAGGCGGTTGCCTCCTGAGCCATCGCGCACAGATGGCGCCCCGAGCCGAGCCCGGGGCGCCGCCTGTCGCCATCTCTGCTCAGCGCCTGCGGCTCCAGTAGTAGCCGCCACCGCCACCGAACAGCAGGACCAGCACGACGATCAAGAGCACGGTTCCCATGACTTGCCATCCTTTCTCCAGCGACACCCACGGTAGACCGGCGCGCCCGGCAGCGGTAGCGCAGTAACTACTCGCCAACTGCGTAGGAACTACTGGGCAGGCCGGCGGCGCAGGACGTACACGAACGCCGGCGGCAGGTTGAGCAGGCTCCAGCTGTCGCGCCAGGCCTCGAGACCGAGCTCCTGGCGCAGCGGCCGCGGGACCGGGCAGCGCGGCAGGTAGGTGAACTGCACCAGACGTCCGTCGGGGCGCAGCACCGCGAAGGCGGCACTCAGCACTCGGCGCTGCTCGTCGCGCGGAATCGACAGCAAGCCGAGGCTGCTCACCACGGCGTCGACCTCGCCCGCGGCCGGGCCGTCGGAGCTCCCCAGCACGTCGACCAGATCGGCCGCGCTCGCCAGCGCCACCCGGACGCCGGGGAAGCGGGTCGCGAGATGCGCGTGCAGCGCCGGATTGCGCTCCACCACCACCAGTCGTTCGGTGGCGATACCGCGCTCGAGCAGCGCCTGGGTCATCACGCCAGTGCCGCCGCCGAGCTCGACGACCGTCCGTGCGCGCTCGCCGATCGCGGCCGCCATGTGCCTCGCCAGGCGTTGACCGCTGGGCGCCACGGCCGCGATGGCGCGCGGCTCTCGCAGCCACTGGCGAAAGAACCCGAACGGCGCGTCGACCGCGCGATCGCCTCGCGACGCCACGGGCCCGGGCTTGCCGCTGCCTCGGATCTCGGCACTCACGAGACGGCGCTCAGCGGCTGACGGGATCGGCGGGACCGTTGCTTCATCACCGACAAAGTTAGCCCATGCCGTGGGGCTATCGGAAGAGTACTTTCCCGGCGGTTGCCGGTCGTGAGGCAGGGCGTAGTTATTACGCGGGTCTCGGCGCGCCCGGGGGGTAGAAACTGCTCTTCTCAACGACCGGCGAGCCGTCTAGATTCCGTTGGGGATCGCGGCGGTCCCCGTTCATGGCGCGGCATCGGCGGGATCTCGCACGCCGCCGCAAGGAGCTTGCAATGACCATCTCGCTACCGTCACTCCTGATTCTCATCGTGATCGCGGCCGTCTGCGGCGCGGTCGGCAAGGCGCTCGCCGGCAGCGCGCGTGGCGGACTGCTCGTCTCGATCGTCCTCGGTTTCATCGGGGCGTTGATCGGCCCCTGGATCGCCCGCTCCCTGCACCTTCCCGAGCCCTTCACGCTGATGATCGGGGGCCAACCCTTCCCGGTCCTCTGGTCGATCATCGGCGCCGCACTCTTCGTCGCCCTGCTACACCTGATCTCGCGCCGCCGCTGGTAGCTGGTTCGGCGCCGCGCGGCCCGGAGGGATCTACTCCGCCAGGTGGTGGTCGTAGCTGATGACCCGCGCCAGCTTCCACTCGGTCCCATCCTGGACCCAGATGTCGATGAACTTGCCGGTCTCGGTCAGGCGATCCGGCTTGCCGTCCTGCAGGGCATAGAACCGGTGCGTGCCCATCTGCATGGCACCATAGTGATTCAAGACATAGACGGTCATCGTGCCCGGCACCAGCTCGCGCCGGGCCTTGAAGTTGGTCCCCGCCTTTTGCAGCTCGCAGCCCTTGGCGACCTGGTCCAGAAACTCCTTGCCCGAGCGCGCCGTCATGCCGCCTTTGTCGTGCAGGAACTCGAAATCGGTGGCGATCAACGGCGTGAGGATGTCGAGTCGGCAGCCGAAAACGGCCTCGAACAGAGCCCGATCCTTCGCCGCCAGCGTGTCGATGAGCTCCTGCGAGGCCGCGGCGGCGCCGGGCGTTAGGTGAACGGCGGCCGGCGGCGGGGATGCATTCGTCGGTGCTTGCGCAGCCGCCTTCGCGACCGGCAAGAGCAGAACGGCGAAGGCGGCGAGAGCGGTCACACCTGCGGGAGCTACCAACGGGCGGCGGCTTGGAGTCATCGGTATCTCCTCGGAGAGCGTCACCGAGGACTACGGCGAAGCATCGTGGATGGTTAACCGCCGCGCCGGCGGTTTGCTCCGCGCCGCAACTAGCTACCGTTAGCGTCACACCAACCGGGAACGCAGAGCCGGTGGACCCCACGAGTCCGCCGTCCGCAGGGGTCTGCCCGCGAGGCCCTGGCCCGGCTGATCGTGCGCGAGTTAGGCCTCGTCGCCGCCCGGCTTCTGCCAGGTGCTGACATTCTCGTCGAACGCCGGCAGCACGATCTCCTCGCCGCGGCGGGCGCGGATACGGTACTCCCACACCCGGGCGTACTTGAGGAAGGTGCCGAAGGCCTGGAGCCCGCACACCACCAGCCCGTGAATGCCGTCCAGGAACCCGAGCTGGAAGAAGTACATGCGCAGGAAGCGCCAGGTCGGCCGCACCGCGATCTCGAGGAAACCGGCCGGCCGGTTGTCGCGGTAAGCCTGCGCCGCGCCCCACTCGGCGTAGTTGATGAACTTGCGGAAGTACTGGTCGAACGAGCGGAACGTGTAGTGCAGGAGCGCGTGCCGCATGGTGGGCACCGGCCCCTCGATCTCGAGGTCGGCGTGCACGCGGCGATTGGGATAGCGGCCGCGATCGCGGCGGAACAGACGCACGACCTTGTCGGTCGACCAGCCCGAATGCCGGATGATCTTGTCGATGAAGACGTTCTCGCGGCGGATGAAATAGCCGCTCACCGGCGGCGTCCGGCTCACCAGCGTGAGGATCTCGGCCGCCAGTTCCTCGGGCACGCGCTCGTCGGCGTCGATGATCAGCACCCAGTCGTGCTGCACGCGATCCATCGACCAGTTCTTCTGCGCCGCCGAGCCGAAGTACTCGCGCTCGAGGATGGTGAACGGCACCGGCGACTGGAAGGCGCGGGCGATCTCGAGCGTCCGGTCGCTCGAGAACGAGTCGACCAACAGGATCTCGTCCGCCCAGGCCACCGACTCCAGGCACTCGCGGATGTTCACTTCCTCGTTCAGCGTGGTGATGATCACCGACACGGGCAGGCGGCCGGAGGCCGCGCGCAGCGCCTGCAGGCGGGGCGAAAGATTCATCGTCACTACCTCAGCGGGTTTCGTGCGGCACGAGCATACGCTCGACGCCGCGAGCCTTGCCAGTGCTCTCGTCGATGTCGACCACCGCCGCGGCCAGACGGACGTCGCGCTTCGCGACCTCGAAGCCGACCGGCGTCTGTAGCAGGAAGCGCTGCAGCACCTTGTCGTGCCGGAAGCCGATGACCGACTCGTACGGTCCGGTCATGCCGACGTCCGTCACCAGCGCCGTGCCGCCGGGCAGAACGCGCTCGTCGGCGGTGGGCACGTGGGTGTGCGTGCCGAGCACCGCGCTCACGCGACCGTCGAGGTACCAGGCCAGCGCCTGCTTCTCGCTCGTCGCCTCGGCGTGGAAGTCCACCATCACGACCTTCACCTGCGGATCGAGCGCCGCGAGCAGGCGATCGGCGATCACGAACGGCGAATCCAGATTCTTCATGAAGACCTGGCCTTCGAGATTGATCGTCGCGACCCTGATGCCGGCCGCGGTCTCGCCCACGTGCACGCCTTTGCCCGGGTTCTTCTCCGGATAGTTGGCGGGCCGCAGCAGGCGCGGCTCGTGCTGCATCATCTCGACGCCTTCCTTCTTGTCCCACACGTGATTGCCCGTGGTGTAGGCGTCGATCGGCAGGTCGGAAAGCTCGGCCAGGACGTCCGGCGTGACGCCGAAGCCACCGGCAGCATTCTCGACGTTCACCACCACGTAGTCGACACGATGGCGATCGATCAGGCCGGGCAGCAAGGCGTGCAGCGCCTGCCGACCCGGCTTGCCGATGAGGTCGCCGACGAAGAGCAATTTCATGTCGCACGCTCACGCGCGCGACTTCTGATCGCAAGCGCGCGCCAATCGGCGCGCGCACGGGTCGGGTGCACGATCACTTGGCGTACTCCACCGAGCGGGTTTCGCGAATGACGGTCACGCGGATCTGGCCCGGGTAAGTGAGCTCGGCCTCGATCTTCTTCGCGATGTCCTTGGACAGCCACAGCGACTCCTCGTCGGAGAGCTTGTTGCTGTCGACGATGATGCGCACCTCGCGACCGGCCTGGATGGCGAAGCTTTTTTGCACGCCCTTGAAGCTGCAGGCGATCTCCTCGAGCTTCTCGAGCCGCTTGACGTAGGTCTCCAGGATCTCACGGCGGGCGCCGGGGCGGGCGGCCGACAGCGCGTCGGCCGCGGTCACCAGCACCGCCTCGACGGTCTGCGGGTCGTAGTCGCCGTGGTGACAGGCCATGCCGTGCACCACTTCCTCGGTCTCGCCGTACTTGCGCAGCAGGTCGATGCCGATCTGCAGGTGGGTGCCGTCCATCTCGCGGTCGATCGCCTTGCCGACGTCGTGCAGAATGCCGGCGCGCCGGGCCACGTGCACGTTGACCTTGAGCTCCGCCGCCATCGCGCCGGCGAGGAAGGCCACCTCCTTGGAGTGCTGGAGCACGTTCTGGCCGTACGAGGTGCGGTAGCGCAGCCGGCCGAGCAGCTTCACCAGCTCCGGGTGCATGTTCGGAATGCGCAGCTCGAGCAGCGCTGCCTCGCCCTCGGACAGGATCTTCTGGTCGAACTCCGCCTTTACCTTCTCGACGATCTCTTCGATGCGCGCCGGGTGGATGCGGCCGTCGGCGATCAGGCGCTCGAGGGAGACGCGCGCGATCTCGCGGCGGAACGGGTCGAAGCCCGAGAGGATGACGGCCTCCGGCGTGTCGTCGACGATCAGGTCGACGCCGGTCGCCATCTCGAGGGCGCGGATGTTGCGCCCTTCGCGGCCGATGATCCGGCCCTTCATCTCGTCGCTCGGCAGCATCACCACCGAGACCGTGGTCTCGGAGATGTAGTCCGACGCCGAGCGCTGCACGGCCATGCCGATGATGCGCTGCGCCTGCTTGCCGGCGCTCTCGCGCGCCTCGTCCTCGATGCGCTTGACGATGTGCGCCGCCTCCATGCGCGCCTCGTTCTCCATGCCGCGCACGAGCTCGTCCTTGGCTTGCTGGGCGGTGAGTCCGGCGATCTGCTCCAGCTTCTGGCGCTGCTGGGCGGCCAGGGCATCGAGCTCGGCGCGCTTGGCGGCGCTCTCCTTGTCGCGCTCCTGGACGGCCTTCTCGCGGCCCTCGACGTCGCGCTCCTTCTGACCGAGCTGGTCGAGGCGCTTGTCGAGCGTGTCTTCCTTCTGCGTCAGCCGGCGCTCCACCTGCTCGAGTTCCTGACGGCGCTGTCGCGAAGCCTTCTCGTGCTCGGTGCGGGCCTGGAGGAGCTTCTCCTTGGCCGCCAGGTCGGCTTCCTTGAGCTTGGACTGCGCTTCGCGCTCGGCTTCCTCGACGGTCTTCTCGGCCTGCTTGCGCGCCGACGCCAGCACCTGCTTGGCGGCACGGCGGGCGAACAGCCACCAGGCGATGAACAACACGGCGGCGGCCGCGAGCAACACCGCTGCCATGAAATTGACGTTGGCCATGACTCCTCCCGCGCGACGGCCGCGCGGCGCAGGAGAGGCGGGTCGAGGAACGGCTGGTCGGAACGGCGGAGGTAAAAGGCACCCCCCGCGGGATCGTGTGGGGCTGTCGCGTCTAGAACCTGAAACGCATCAGGTGGGTGCCCTAGCCGTGAGCCGTTAGCTTCCCCGTACGAGCGGGGCCTGCACAGGCGCCACGAGATTCAAGCTCCCTAAGTACAAGTGTTGGTTCTACAGTGACAGACCGCAACACGCCCCCACAGGGGGTGCGACACCCATTGTCTCCGAAATCCGATCGCGGTGCGACGTTCATCCAAGGACTCATCCAGACGACTCCTCGCGCAGCGCCGCCGCGAGCTCCTTGGACAGTCGAGCCGCCGTTTCCTCTATCCTGACCCGTTCCCCTTCCTGCAGCCGCTGCTGCCGGAACAGTTCGTCCGCTAGGTTGAGCGCCGCCAGGACGGCAACACGGCCCGGATCGACCTTCGACCCTTGGCCGGCGATCTCGCGCATCTTGCGGTCGACCGTCGCAGCCAGATCCTGGAGATACTCGCGATCCTGCTCGGCACGGACATGGTACGTGGTGCCGAAAATGTCCACGTCGATGCTGTTATTCGCCATGTCTCGAGGCCGAGTCCGCTGGCGGCAAGTTTCCTGCTGCCAACGGATTAGGTGTTCGCAGTCTAGCCCACGGAAGGGGCCGGGGCAACCTCGTAGAGGGCCGGAAACCTCCGTCCGACTTGCTATCGTCCCGGCATGCACCGGCCCCGCGGTTTTCGCAGCGACAACACCTCCGGCATCTGCTCCGAAGCGCTGCGCGCGCTGATTGCCGCGAACGAGGAACACGCCCCCGCGTATGGCGAGGATCCCTGGACGGCGCGGGCGATGGAGCTCGTGCGTGAGCTGGTCGGCACGCCCGAGGCAGAAGTGTTCTTCGTCTTCACGGGCACGGCGGCCAACGCGCTGGCGCTATCGGCTCTCTGTCCGCCGCACGGTCTGGTGGGGGTCGCGCCCGCGGCGCACGTGCTGACCGACGAGTGCGGCGCGCCTGGATTTTTCGGCCACGGCCTGCAGCTGCAGGTCTTGTCCGCACACGAGGGCAAGCTCGATCCGGCCGGCCTGGCGCCGTTCGCCGCGCAGGCCGACGTACACATCGGCAAACCGGCCGCGATCAGCCTCTCGCAGTGCACCGAGCTCGGCACGGTCTACTCGCTGGCGCAGCTCGCCGAGTTGCGCGACGCCGCGCGGTCCCACCGACTCCGAATTCATGTCGACGGCGCGCGCCTCGCGAACGCGTGCGCGCGCCTCGGCTGCACGACCGCGGATCTCGCGCTCGCCGCCGGTGCCGACGCGCTGGTCGTCGGCGGCACGAAGAACGGACTCCCGGGCTCGGAGGCCCTGGTGTTTCTCGATCCGACGGCGGCCGAGGACTTCGCCTTCCGACGCAAGCAGGCCGGACAGTTGGGCAGCAAGCAGCGTTTCCTGAGCGCGCCCTGGGTGGGCGTGCTCGAGTCCGGCGCCTGGCTGCGCCACGCCGCGCACGCCAACGCCATGGCCGCGGATCTCGCGGCGGGCGCGGAGCGACTCGGATTGCCACCGGTGCGAGCGGTCGAGGCCAACGAGATCTTTCTGCCGCTCAGCGCGTCGCAGGCCGAGCTGCTGGCCGCGGCCGGGTGGCCGCTGTACTTCGAGTCGGTGTGGGGCGGCTATCGGGCGGTGTGTTCCTGGGACACGCGGGCCGAAGACGTCGGCGAGTTCCTGCGCGCTCTCGCAGACGTCCGCTGAGCGCCGAGGCGAGAGAAACTGCTAGGCGCTACTTCGGCTCAGCCGTGGGGCTCGGGCAGCTCACCACGGTGAACGTCCGGCTCGCCAGCTTCTTGCCGCTCATCCAGATCTCGATCGTCCACGAGCCCGGGACGAGCTCGTAGTCGTGATCGAAGCCATAGCCCTCGTAGGCGATCAGGACGCCGCTCTCCGGCACGACGGCCGGGAAATCGAGCGTGTACCCGTGGAGCACCTTGCCATCGGGCTTCTGGATCGGCGGCGTCGTGACGACCTTGTCGAGCGTCGCCGTGGATCCCGGGACGAGGCCGCTCACGTCGACACGGAAGCCGAATTCGGTGCCGAGGCAGGCCTCGATACGGTCCGTCGAGCGGATCAGCGTCACCGCCAAGGGGTCGATCGCCGGCTTCGTCCGGTCCCGGCTCAGGATCCCCACTTCGGATACGGTCGCCACCGGTTCAGGTGGAGGCGCCGGCGCCTCGGCACCAGAGCTTGCCGCTCCGAGCGGCAGGAGCAGCGCCCAACCGAGCCCGACGATGCCCCGGGCAGCCCGCGCTGCCGTCCCTGCGGCGTGCTGGCGCATTGAGAGCTCCCTTCGGAAACACCACCCCCGCACCGTCGCGAGAGCGGCCGCGAGGCGCAGGCCTCAGGTTCCGGTCGTCTCCGCTTCCTGGATCAAGCCCTCGAGCTGCTTGACCAGCCGCTCGACACGCTGGCGCACTTCCTCGCGCTCGTGCTCCCAGGCGGCGTCGCGCTCCGGCGCCGGCTCCGAGGACGCTCCGTCCCCAGACTGCCGCGCCTCGGCGAGCTCATCGGCGAGGGCTTCGACGCGCTGCTCGAGCGCCGCATTCTCGGTGCGCAGCCGGCGGATCTCCTCCGCCGCTTCGCGCACGCGCTTCTCGAGCGTCTCCATCCAATCGATCGGCATGACTTCGATCCTAGCTCAAGCCTTCCAACCGAAGCGCTCCTGCAGGGCCGCGGCGAGCGCCTGATGGCGGCCGTTCACCTCGTCCTGGGTGAGCGAGCGGTCCTCGGCGACGTACAGGAAGGCGATCGTGGTGTTCACGGCGCCGTCGGGGACGCCCTTCCCTTGATAGCGATCCTTGAGCGAAACGCTGCGCAAGTCGGCCACCGCGTTCTCGCTGATCGCGGCCGCCAGATCCCGCCATGCAATCGCCACCGCATGCGTAAGCGTCAGGTCCACGGCGATGCCCGGGAAGCGCGACGGTATCTCGACACGCAATGGGCCGGCGGTACTCTGCAGGGCATCGAGGCGCACCTCGGCGGCGAACAGCGGGAACGGTGCCTCGCCGTCGTCGAGCCGCCCGAAGTAACCGACTGCCGGGCCGACCGCCGCCGCGTCGAGCACGAGCTCCGCCGCGCTGCCGCGCGCGAATCCCGGCAGCGTCGCGGAGCGCGCCGTGAGTCGCGTGCCGCAGGCCTGGGCCAGGCTCTCGAGGATTCCCTTGAGATCGAAAAGATCGAGCTCGTGCTGACGCTCCCACGGCGTGCCGAGCTCGCCGCCGATCACCAGGCCGACGGCATCGACCTCGGCCGACTGGCCGCCCGGGAAGACATGCGCGGCCTCGAACAGCCGCACGGCGCGCGCCCCGCGATTCCAGTTGAAGGCCGCGCTCTCGAGCAGATTCGGCAGCAGCGAGCGCCGCAGAATGGCGTGCGTCTCCGCGATCGGGTTGACCAGGCGCAGGGGCTCGCCGTCGGTCGCCAGAGCCGGATACTCACCGTCGGCGCGTCCGCTCGAGAAGGCGAAGTTCACCACCTCGGTGAGACCGCAGGCGCTCAGATGGCCGCGCACCTGGTGCCGCAAGGTGGTGATCGGGTTGGTGCCGGCGTCGCGCCCCGAGAGGGTCGGCAGAGTCGGCGCGATGCGCTCGAACCCGTACTGGCGGAGGACTTCCTCGAAGAGCTCCTGCTCCTCGACGTTCGCGCCGCCCGGCCCCCAAGAGTCGCGCGGCATGGGTTCGAAGTCATAGCGCCGCCACGAGGGCACCGTGATTCGCAGAACGCCATCTCCGCTCGCTCCCGCGGCCGCGATCTGGAAACCCAGCGCCGTCAGGATGCGCGCGGTCTCAGTCGGCGGAATCTCCCCCCCGACGAAGCGGCGCAAGCGCGCCAGCTCCAGCAGGCCGACCGCCGGTGCCGGCAGGTGCGCGGCGTCGACGGCTTCGATGGCGCCCGCCAGCACCTCGCCGCCCGCGAGCTCCGCGATCAGTGCCGCCGCTCGCCGAGCCGCGAAGGCGCAGCCGTCCGGATCTGCACCGCGTTCGAAGCGATGGCTCGCGTCGGTATGCATGCCGAGCGTCTTCGCTCCCTGGCGCACGGTGCGGCGATCGAAGTGCGCGGCCTCGAGCAGGATGTCCGTGGTGAGGTCGCTCACTTCGGAGTCGGCCCCTCCCATGATGCCGGCGAGCGCCACGGCGCGATGCGCGTCGGCGATCACCAGGATCGACGGATCGAGCTTGCGAACCTCGCCGTCGAGCGTGCGCAGGGCTTCGCCCGCTCGCGCGCGGCGCACCCGCAGGGCCGCCGGCTCGCCGCTCTTGCCCGGCGCGAGCTTCGCGAGGTCGAAGGCGTGCAACGGCTGACCGACTTCCCACAGTACGTAGTTGGTCACGTCGACGACGTTGTTGATCGGGCGCAATCCGATCGAGCGCAGGCGCTCCTGCAGCCACTCGGGGCTCGGTGCGATCTTCACGCCGCGAATGATCCGCGCCACGTAGCGCGGACAGCCGGCGGGGTCCTCCAACTCGACGCTGGCCGCGGCCGCAGCCTCGCCGGCGGCCTCGCGCAGCGCGGCGCGCGGCGCGCGCAACGGCTGGCCGAGCGCGGCGGCGATCTCGCGCGCCAAGCCGAAGTGGCACATCGCGTCGGGGCGGTTGGTGGTGACGTCGATGTCGAGCAGCGGCACCGGGTCGGTAGCGGCATCGGCCGGCTGGTGCACCGGATGTCCCTCGACCGCGAGACCGACGGCCGTCAGCCGCTCCGCGAGCCGGCGCAGCCCGGCCGCGTCGTCGCCGCGCACACCGCGGCCCGACCAGTAGGCGCTCAGGTCGACGAAATCGGCGAGCCAGGCGACGGAGAACAGCACGCTCTAGGCCCTCACCGCACCTGCCGCAGCAGCCGCTCGTCGTTCTCGAAGAGCAGACGGATGTTGGCGATGCCGTAGCGATTCATGGCGATGCGGTCGACACCCATGCCAAAGGCGAAGCCGCTGTAGCGCCGCGGATCGATGCCGCAGTTGCGCAGCACTCGCGGGTCGACCATGCCTGAGCCCAGGATCTCCATCCACCCCGTGCCCGAGCAGGTCGCGCAGCCCTTGCCCATGCAGAGTTGACAGGTGATGTCGACTTCGGCGGAAGGCTCCGTGAACGGGAAGAAGCTCGGCCGCAGACGCACTTCGGTGCCGGCGCTGAACAGGCGCTTCAGGAAAGCGTCGAGCGTGCCCTTGAGATCCGCGAACGAAATCCCTTCGGCAACGCAAAGGCCCTCGATCTGATGGAACATCGGCGAGTGCCGCAGGTCGTTGTCGTGCCGGTACACCCGCCCGGGGCAGATGATCCGGATCGGCGGCTTGCGCGCCAGCATGGTGCGGATCTGCACCGGCGAGGTGTGCGTGCGCAACAGACGCCCGTCCTCGAGGAAGAACGTGTCCTGCGTGTCGCGGGCCGGGTGGTTGTCCGGGAAGTTGAGTGCCGCGAAGTTGTGGAAGTCGTCCTCGGCTTCCGGACCTTCGGCCACCGAGTAGCCCAGCTCGGCGAAGATCTGCTCGAGCTCCTGCATGACCAGCGTCACCGGATGCAGGCTGCCGAGCTGCGGCGAGCGTCCGGGCAGCGTGACGTCCACCGCCGAGCGCTGCGCCTCGGCTCGGCGCTCGGCCGCGGTCAACCGCTCGTCGGCTTCGGCGAGGCGGCTCTCGACGAGTTGCTTGAGCTCGTTGACGCGCTGGCCGAAAGCCTTGCGCTCCACGGCCGGCACCTTGCCGATCGACTCGAGCAGGGTGCGAATGACGCCGCCTTTGCGGCCGAGCAAATCGACCCGCACCGCGTCCCATTCGGCGCGCGTGGCGAACTCACCGCGCGCCTCGAAGCGGCGGCGGATCTCCTCCACCGCCTCGAGCGAGGCGGTGGGCGCGGAAGCGGATTGCTCCTCGGACATGCTCCGAGCCGAACCTGGGCCGGCTTACTGAGCGGCCTTGGCGCGCCGGACCGCCTTGGGCTTGGCGGCCGCAGGCGCGGCGACCGGAGCCGCGGGCATCGACGCGAGCGCGTTCTTCGCCGCCGTGGCGATCTCGGCGAACGCCTTGGCATCGTGCACCGCGAGGTCGGCCAGGGTCTTGCGATCGAGCGTGCTGCCGATGGCCTTCAGCCCGGCGATGAACCGGTTGTAAGACAGGCCGTTGATGCGCGCCGCGGCGTTGATGCGCAGGATCCACAGGCTGCGGAAGTTGCGCTTCTTCTTGCGCCGGTCGACGTACGCGTAGCCGAGGGCCTTGTCCACGGCCTGCTGCGCCATGCGATACGCATTCGACTTGGTGCCGAAATAGCCGCTGGACCGCTTGAGAATCTTCTTGCGCTTGGCAGCCCGCTTGGGGCCACGCTTTACACGGGGCATCGTGAACCTCGTTTCTGCTCCACTCGGGGAGCGGTCAAGGCCCGTCTCGGTGCACGCGCCGCCTGCTTCACAGGCTGCGTCGTGGCTTCACGCCAAGGGCGTTTTCGACCGGGGGCCGGAGAAGCGGCGGACAGGTCCGTTCCGCGACGCTTCTCGAAACTGTGTTCGTCGTCGCGCTCCTACGCGGAGCGCTGGACTAGTTGTGCAGCATCTCCTTGAGCATCCGGGTCTGCGCGTTGGTGGCCGCGACCGACTTGCGGAGATGGCGCTTCCGTCCCGACGTCTTCTTGGTCAGGATGTGGCTCTTCATCGCCTGGTGACGCCGCACCTTGCCGGTACCGGTCACCTTGAAGCGCTTGGCCGCTCCCTTGTGCGTCTTCTGCTTGGGCACGAGACTCTCCTTCGTACTGCTTTCGTGATGCCAAACGGCTCGATTCGGCCGAGCCTCAACTGCGCGGCTTGGCTTCCGGCTTACCGTCCGGACTCTTCGTTTCTGCGCTGGTCTCGGACTTGGCCTGCGATGAGACCTTCTTCGCCTTGGGCTTGGCACCGGGCGCGAGGATCAGGTGCATCCGGTTGCCGGCCATCTCCGGCGTCGATTCCACGATGCCGGTCTCGCCCACGTCCTTGGCGACGCGATTCAGCAGATTGTACCCCAGATCCGTGCGGGCCATCTCGCGACCGCGGAACTGGACGGTGGCCTTGACCTTGTCGCCCTCTTCCAGGAAGCGCAGCGCGTTGCGCAGCTTGAAATCGTAGTCGTGGTCGTCGATGTTCGGTCGGAACTTGACTTCCTTGACCTGGAAAACCTTCTGCTTCTTGCGCGATTCCTGCGCCTTCTTCTTCTGCTGGTACAGGAATTTGCCGAAATCCATGATGCGGCAGACCGGCGGCTTGGCCGTGGGGGCCACTTCGACGAGGTCGAAGTTCTGCTCGCGGGCCATCCGCAGGGCTTCGTCGGTGAGCACTACGCCGATCTGCTCGCCCAGCGCTCCGATCAGCCGGACCTCGCGGGTTCGAATGCCTTCGTTGATACGCGTCGTCTTGTCGATACTCAGCCCACCCCCCTGGGGACGTGCTCGCGCCGAGGAACGATCGGGGACAGGATCTCGGCGCTTCCAGCAAGGATTTCGAAGCGCGCCCGGAACCTGTCCCCGGTTCTTTCCTGGCGCGCGTGCGGCTCGAAGACCGCGATTATAGGCAAAGGCTCATGGATTGGGAAATCACAGCGCCAGGGCGGCCCGGGAGGCCACCAGACCGCGGATCCGCTCCGCGAGCTCGGCGATCGGCATGGCGCCCAGATCCTCGCCGCTCCGCCGGCGCACCGCGACCGCGCCGGCGTCCTGCTCGCGGGCGCCGACGACCAGCATGTACGGCACTTTCTGGAGCTGCGCCTCGCGGATCTTGTAGTTCAGGCTCTCGCTGCGCACATCGAGCTCGATGCGCACACCCGCCGCCGCAAGCTCCTTCTGGACGCGCTCGCCGTAGGCGTGGAACTTGTCCGACACCGGCAGGACCACGGCCTGGAGCGGCGCCAGCCAGAGCGGGAACGCGCCGGCGGTGTGCTCGATGAGGATGCCGAGGAAGCGCTCCAGGGAACCCAGCATGGCGCGATGGATCATGACCGGCCGGTGCTCGCCGCCGTCGGCGCCGACGTAGGCGAGGTCGAAGCGCAGCGGCAGCTGGTAGTCGAGCTGCACGGTGCCGAGCTGCCACTGGCGGCCGATGGCGTCCTTGATGCGGAAGTCGATCTTCGGCGCGTAGAAGCCGCCGTCGCCGGCGTTCACTTCGTAGGCGATGCCGCGCTTCTCGAGCGCCGAGAACAGCGCACCCTCCGCGCGATCCCAGAAGTCGTCGGTCCCGATGCGCTTCTCCGGTCGAGTGCCGACACCGATCCCCACCTCGTTGAACGCGAAGGTCGCGTAGAGCTCGATGATCATGTCGACCACCGCCAGCACTTCGCTCTCGATCTGCTCCTCGGTGCAGAAGATGTGGGCATCGTCCTGCGCGAACGAGCGCACGCGGGTGAGCCCCGAGGTGACGCCGCTCTTCTCGTAGCGGTGGAGACGACCGAAGTCGGCGTAACGGATGGGCAGATCGCGATACGAGCGCTTCCTGGTCTTGTAGATCAGGCAGTGCGTCGGACAGTTCATCGGCTTCACCGCGTACTGGCGTTCGTCCACCTCGGTGAAGAACATGGCGTCGCGGTAGTTCGCGTAGTGCCCGGATGTGTGCCACAGATCGACGTCCAGGATCTGCGGCGTCACCACTTCGCCGTAGCCGTAGCGCGCGTAGAGATCGCGCACGTAGTCGATGAGCGCGTTGTAGACGAACGCGCCCTTGGGGTGAAAGAACGGGCTCGCCGGCGCCAAGGCGTTGAAGCTGAACAGGTCGAGCTCCGGCCCGAGGCGCCGGTGATCGCGTGCCCTCGCCTGCTCGGTCAGCTCCTCGTACGCCTTGAGGTCCTTCTCGCTCGCGAACGCGGTGCCGTAGATGCGCTGCAGCCGCTCGTTCTTCTCGTCGCCCTTGAAATACACGCCCGAGGCCTCGAGGAGCTTGACGGCGCCGATCTGCGACAGGCGCTGCACATGCGGGCCACGGCAGAGATCGGTGAACGCGCCGTGGCGGAACACGGTAATGGTGTCGCCCTCCGGGATGTCCTTGAGGCGCTCGAGCTTGAGCGTGAAGCCGAGGTCGCGGAAGATCTGCGCCGCTTCTTCGCGCGACACCTCGAGGCGCTCGAAGGTCGAGTCCTCGGCAAGGATTTCGCGCATCTTGGCTTCGATCGCCACGAGATCGTCCGGGGTGAAGGCGCGCGCAAACCGGAAGTCGTACTGGAACTTCTCCGAGTGATCCTGCCGGCCGGCGTCGTACTCGGCGTCGGGCCAGAGCCGGCGGACGGCGTCCGCGAGGACGTGCTCCGCGGAGTGGCGAATGAACTCGCCCGCCTCCGGGCTCTTCACCGTGAAGATGCGAAACGACCCGCCCTGCCGCAAGGGCAGACGCAGGTCGACATGGCGGCCGTCGAGCTCGGCGCCGACGGCGTCCTTCGCCAGGCGCGGTCCGATGCTCTGCGCCACCGCGAGCGGCGTCGTGCCGACCGGAACCACGCGGGTCGAACCGTCGGGGAGCGTGAGAGTCAATTCGGCCATTTCAGCTTTCTCGGAGGAACTGGTAGGCCCTAGCGGACTCGAACCGCTGACCTCATCCGTGTGAAGGATGCGCTCTAACCAGCTGAGCTAAGGGCCTGCTTTCCTTGTCGTGTCGCCGCCGCCTCCGGAGAGGCTTGGTAGGCCCGAGCGGACTTGAACCGCTGACCTCTACGATGTCAACGTAGCGCTCTAACCAGCTGAGCTACGGGCCTTTGCTGCCTCGACGACGAAGGGGCGAAACGCCGCCCCGGACAGCGCACGCTAACAAACGCGGCGCGGCTCCGTCAACGCGGCCGCGCAACGCGCCATCTCGGACGACCTGAAATCCAGTGTGTTGGCCGTCTATGCGGTTGGGACCGATACGGTCCCCGGCGGTTCGCCGCCGTCCCGAAGGGGGGGCCATGAATCTGCGCACTCATCTTGCATCCTGCATCCTGCTGTGCTCCGGCGTGCTGTTAGGGGCGGATCACGCCGCGACGGCGGCTACGCTCAGCCTGGGGACGATCACGCCAACTCAGGTCAGCGGCGACGGCGACGCCGTGATCGAACCCGGCGAGACCTGGCAGGTGTCCGTTCAACTGCAGAACTCGGGCACCGACACGGCGAGCTCGATCAACGCCACGGTGCTGTCTCTGCAGACGGGGGTCACCGTCACCCAGGCGACCTCGACCTATCCGGCCATCGGCCCCTCGGGAAACGCGGTCAATGCAACGCTCTTCTCGTTCAACACCGCCGGCATCGCCTGCGGACAACCGGTGCTGCTGCGGCTGAAGGTCCGCTATACGGACTCTGTGGGCAGTGGACGCGCGGAGCTCGATTTCGCACTGCCGACGGGCGCGCTCACCGCGGTGTCGAACTACAGCTATCTCGGCGCCCCGGTCGCCATTCCCGACGGCAGTAAGGCCGGTACCAGCGCCTACCTCTCCGTGAGCGGCGCGCCTACCGCGGTCGGCAAGGCAACCTTCAGCATCGACGGCACGAGTTGCACGACTACGGCGGGCGCCACGACCGTGGGCGTCGACCACACCTATGCCGCCGACATCGACCTCGAGTTGCGCTCTCCTGCGGGCACCACGGTGCGATTGCTCTCGGGCGCGGGCGGCGACGGCAACAATTTCTGCCAGGTCGTCCTCGATGACGCGAGCGCCGGCGCCTCCATCCAGACCGCGATCAATTCCCAAGCGCCCTTCACCGGCAGTTGGAAACCGCAGGGCCTGTTGGCGACGCTGGGCGGCGAGAACCCCAACGGGATCTGGGAGCTCATCGCGCACGACCCCTTTGCCGGCGACAGCGGGTCGATCCGCGCCTTCTCGCTGCATCTGGCCGGAGCCCAGTGCAACTTCCCGGCCGGCGCCCTGCTGTACGCCGAACAGTCCGTCGCTTCGCGCGCCATGGCGGGCGACGCCGTGGCGCTGCGCATCGTGCTCCGCAATCGCGGCGGTTCCAATCAGGCCGACAATCCAGGCGACGAATTCACGGAGACGCTCCCGGCTCAGCTCACGCTGACCGGTGCCTCCGCGACCACCGGCCTCGTCACGACGGGCGGCAATACCGTGCATTGGAACGGCGCCATCGCCGCGGGAGCGAACGTCACGCTGCTGGTGCAGGCCACGATCAACGCCGGCACCGCGGGGCAGACGGTATCGCTCCAGGGCACCAGCAACTTCGACGCCAACGGCGACGCCACCAACGAGAGCTCGTCTCCGAGCGACAACGTCGCCACGCGGCTCGGCGCCGACGCCAACACGTTCCCGGTGCTGAGCGGCGGCCCGTTCGCCGTCACCGTGAACTACTTCGACCGCACGCTCCACCTGATCGACCTGGGCGTCAACCCGCCCACCGTTTCCGGGCCTTTCTTCGATCACGACGAGCTCGGCGCTATCGGCGAGACGCTGGACGTCGCCACGGCGCCCGATGGCTCATACGCGCTGATCAGCAACTTCTCGCAGCAACGCGTATACAAAGTCGACTTGTCGAGCCCCGGTCACCCGGCCGTGGCCGGATCCCTCGATCTGCCGATCGCCCCCGAGGACATCGCCTTCGCCCCCAACGGCAGCTTCGCGGTGATCAGCGACGGCGGAGCGGCGTCCCACCTCGACTTCGTCAAGCTGCCCGAATTGAAGCTGCTCGGGGACTACGCCTTCACGACACCGAGCGCGGGCGCGCAGTGCGCGACCGTGGCACCGGACAATCAGACCATCGTGGCCTGCGACAACGCCAACTCTCGCCTGATCGTCGGCGTGGTGAATGCGCAACACACGGCTCTGTCGTCCGAATCGGCGGTGGCCGTTGGGATCGCCCCGTTCAACGTCGCCTTCGCCCCCGACGGCCAGACTCTCCTGGTGGGCACGTTCGCGAGCACTATTCCGGTGTTCAATCTGACGGGCCCCGGCGTGTTGTCGCCGGGCGTCACGCCCAGCGTGGCCGGCCTGCCGGGCGGCCAGCAGTCCTTCTCGTTCAGCCCCGCCGGCAATCTCGCTTACACGATTTCGGTGTCGCCTTCGCCCGACAAGATCTCGGTGCTCAACGTCGTCGCTCCGGGAAACGTGACGCTCAACACGGCCAGCGCGGCTTCGGTCGGTTCGGATTCGGCGTCCTACATGCTCTACGGCGTCGACACGCTCGCCACCGCGCCGAACGGCACCCTTCTCCTGGCGGGGAATTCGGGAGGCTTCAGCGCGGCGAACCTGCTGACGAACAACCTCAGCCTGGTCGCCACCAGTGGTTTCGCCAGCACATCGGCGGCGACCGCGAGCGACTTCCCGGTCGGTGTCGCCACGTTCTCTTTCTCGCCGGGCGGAGCCGCCTGCGTGGCCGGCCAAGGCGGCCTGTGCCTACACACCATCTTGCCGTGCCGGGTCTTCGACAGCCGCCTCGGCGGCGGACCGCCCTTGGCGAGCGGCACTTCGTATCGGGTGGCGATCGCGGGAGACAAGTGCGGCATCCCGCGGGAGGCACGAGCGATCTCCTTCAATGTCACGATCACCGGGCCGAATGGGCCGGGCAACTTGGCGGTGTTTCCGGACCGGGGCCCCGCACCGACACCGAGAACCCTCAACTTCGTCACCAATCAGACGCGCGGCAACAACGTGGTGATGGCGCTCGAGACCAACGCCGACGGCGCCCTGCAACTGCTGCCTCAGGTGACCGCGCCTGCTGGATCGGTGCACGTGATCATCGACATCAACGGCTACTTCTCGGAATAGATCAGAGCCCGGGTGCGCGTGCTGCTCTAGCGCGACTGCACGCGCACCCACCAGCCTTTGAGGTACTCGCCTTCCGGATGCGCGATCGACACCGGGTGATCGGGCGCCGCCGCCAGCGGCTGCAGGAGCTGGGCCTTTACACCCGCTTCGGTGGCGGCGGCGAAGAGCACTTGGCGAAACAACTTGGCGTCGACCGCGCCACTGCACGTGAAAGTCAGCAGGAATCCGCCCGACTCCACCAGCCCGAAGGCGAGGCGGTTGAGGTCCTTGTAAGCCCGCGCCGCCGCGTCGACGTCGCCGCGCCGTCTGGCGAGCGGCGGCGGATCGCAGATCACCAACCCATAAGCACCGTGGCGCGCACGCAGATCGGCGAACACGTCGGCCTGCACCCATTCGCAGCGCCGGCCGTCCAGCCCATTGCGTTGCGCCAGCGGCCGCCCGCGCTCGATGGACGGCGCCGACGACTCCACCAGCACCACGTGACGGGCGCCACCGCGCAGCGCGTACAGACCGAAGCCGCCCGTGTGAGCGAACAGATCCAGCACCGTGCGCTCCGCGGCCAGCGAGCCCGCCAAGCGGCGGCTCTCCCGCTGGTCGCAATAGAAACCGGTCTTCTGGCCGGCTGCCAGGTCAGCGCTGAGCTCCAGACCGGATTCCAGGAACACGGCCTCGCCCGGCACGTCGCCGGCGATGACTTCGTCCTCCTCGGTGAGGCCCTCGGCGCGCCGCGCCGGCACACGATTGCGCTGCAGGATCGCATCGTCCGGAAAGACGTCGCGCAGCGCCGCATAGGCTTCGGCACGCACCGCCTCGAGGCCGGCGACCGTGATCTGGCTGACCAGCACGCCGCCGAATCGATCGATCGTCCAGCCGGGCACTCCGTCGCCCTCGGCGTTCAGGACGCGGTAGCCGGTGGTCTCTGGCGGCAGGACTCGGTCACGCAGCGCCTGCGCGCTGCGCAGCCGCGCCCCGAAGAGCTCGCGGTCGACACGCGGGGCGTACAGCATGCGCGCGCGGATCTGCGAGCGCGCGCTCCAGAAGGCCATCCCGAGGTCGCGACCGTCGGCCGTCCGGACGCGCACCACCGGCGACTCGGGGTCGCCGTCCAGGCGCTCGACGGCGCCCGAGTAGATCCAGGGGTGCCCCTGGAGCGCGGGCTTGGCGCGCTCCGGGTGCAGTATCGCGACGGATTCGGCGCGTTTCGCCTCGGACAACGTCAGGGCGCCCCGGCCGCGGCCGCGGTGACCTCGATGTCGATCGCCGGCGACTCGACCGTGGCATCCCCCACCTTGAGCAACAGCTTGAGGTGATAGCGGCCGGGAGCCACTCCCTGGGCCTGGAACGTGCCCAGGAGGCGATCCGCCCCGCTGGCGCTCTTTACTCGCTGCGTGATCTTCAGCCGACCGCCGGTCACCAGGTTGCCCTGCTGATCGGTCATCTCCGTCTGCGCCGCCAGCGCCGCGTCGCCGAGGTTGTACCCGAGCACGCAGACCGGCGATTCACTTTGCGCACTGACGTGCACGCCGGCGGACGGAATGAACGGCTGATCCTTGGCCACGAACGGGTACGGCGGCGGTTCCTTGCCTTCCTTGACCGGTTCGCGCATCGGCATCCACCGGCCAGGAGCCTCGGCAAACAGCGGCTGGGAGACCGCCGGCGGACCACCCGCGAACACCGGCACGGGGAGTCGCTGCACGTCCACCGCATGCGCCCCGGTCTGACCGTTGCGGACGACCGTGCGCAGCGTGTATTCGCCCGGCGGGAGATCGATGTGACCGAAGAACTTCAAGCCATTTGCCTCGAGTGGGGTGCGTACTTTGGCCAGGTCGAGTCCGAGGCTCTGAGCGATGAAACCGGCAACGCTGCCCTTCTTGTCCAGAGCGTAGGAGTAGATCTCGACCGCGGCCACCTGCCCCGTCGTGCCGGCCAGGAGCGTCTTGCCGTCGATCTCGATCACCACCGGCACGTAGGCCTTGGCGCCTCCGAGGTCATAGGCCACCGCCAGGACCGAAGTCGGAATCTGGCCGCCGACCTCGCCGCCCATGACCAGATCGGCCGCGCGCAGGCGCCGCTCGAGCGCGGTCAGTTGGGCGAACGGCTTGGGCGCGTAGTAGCCCGGCCGGAACGAGACCGCGGCGCCGCGCGGCACGTTCTTGAGCTTCACCGACAGGCGGCGGTACTTGCCGTCGCTCTTGAGGTCCTGTGGTTGGAAGGTCAGCAGGTACGTCACGCTGGTGCGATCGAGCATCTGCCCCATCGCCTGCGAGAGATCGTTGAAGTGCTCGTAGAGCTCTCCGCCGGTGTCCTTGGCCATCGTGAACAAGGTCTCGCGACCCGAAGCCTTGACGTTGCCCTGGTCGCCGCCGGCCTTCAGTCCGCCGATGTCGACGGATTGGATCACGCAGTCGGCGCGGCGGAACTCCTCGACCATGCGACCCAGGTTGTTCTGCACCTGACTGCTGCCGAACTGCTTGTCCGAATCGATCTTCCAGACTTCGCCGTTCTCGCGCGCGTCCTGCGTCTCCTGGTCTTGCGTCTCCTCGCCGGTCAGCAGCTGATTGTTGAACCCCTCCGAGAGCAGGACCACGTACTTGCGCCCGCTCACGCTCGACATCATCTGCGCCATGCCGGCCATCGACTGCGTGAACGCGTCGGCCTCGCTGGCGTGATTGGCGCGGTCCGCCTTGTCGGCCGCCCGCGCCGCATCGCGATAGCTGTCGAGCGCTTCGGCCGCGCCGCGCCCCTCGTTCGCGCCGCGATTGGTCGGTTGGCCGACCTGGTCCAGGCTGAACTGGGCCTCGAGATCGGCGGCCGCCAGGACCAGCGGGTCGCCCGAGCGCTCGAACATGTCGACCAGTCCCAGGGAATCGAGCGCGATCGCGACCTGTTTGCGATCGGCGGTGAATCCGAGCAGCAGCTGGGGGCCGCGCGCCTTGCTATAGGTGGCGACTCCAACCAGGTCCGAAGGCTGCAGCTTGCCCACGACGTCGGCCGCGGCGCGACGCGCGCGCAGTATGGAAGGCGGCTCGGAGTTCGCGAGATCGAACAGCATGAGGAAGTGCCGTCGTGCGGCGATCGGAGTGGCGGCCTCCGCGGCCGCCGCACCGGCGGTCGGACTCACATCGACGACGTCGAATCCGGTGATCTGCTGTTTGTCGCGGCCGTCGTAGAGCTCGAAGTTCTCTTGCTTGAGGCCGCGCACCGGCTGACCGTTCACGCTCACTTCCACCGGCACTTCGACGGCCACCACGGTGGTGGATTCGTCGAACGGCCGGTCGGCGGGGAATAGCGCCACTGGGATGAACAGACCGAGCATCGCGAGGGTCGCTGTTTTCACGTGCCATCTCCTCTGCCGCAGCTCGGATCCGCCCGGGCTGCGTGCTGCCTAGTTTGGAATCGTGAAGGCGATCTGATTCACCTGCTTGGTGCCAGTTTCGCCGTCGACGAGCCCGATCTGCAGAGTGTACGTCCCGGGGAGCAATCCCCGCGCATCGAATGACGCCAACAACTGATCGTAGCCGCGAACGCCCGTGCTCGCGCGCTCGACCAGGGCTACTCGACCGGTGGACACCGTCCGGCCGGCCGCATCGATGATCTGGGCGTCGATCGTGGGGCGGGCCTTGGTCAAGTTGTAAGCCATCAGGCAGAGGCGGGCCGGCGTATCCGCGGCGATCTCGGGGCGGGCCGCCGGCACGAAGGGATCGCCGTTCACCGTGAAGGGGTAGACGACGCTCGTCGGCGCGACCTCACCGGAGGGCTCGCGCACCATTACCCAGCGCCCCGGGGCCTCGAAGAAGAACGGCGGCAGCAGCACCGGGGAGGCGTAATCCGGCACCTTGAGCCGCACGGTCTCGACGCCGCCGCGTCCGGTCTCGGAGTTTCGCACCAGGACGCGAACCAGGTAGTCGCCCGTCGGCAGGTCGAGGTGACCGTAGTACTTGACCCCCGAGTGCTCGATAGCCGCCCTCGCCTTGCCGAGGTCGAAGCCGACCACCTGGGTGTGGAAGTCCCGCATTTCTCCCGCGCGGTCGCTGGCGTAGATGTAGATCTCGACGCCGAGGTGATCGCTGGCCTGGCCGGTCAGCAGCGTGGGGCCGTCGATTTCGACGATCACCGGCACGTAGGCCTGGCCGGCGCCGGAATGAAACGGCGCCACCAACGCGCGCACGTCGATGTCGCGGCGCGGTTCCGCGCGGTTGATCGAATCGGAGGCGAGCAGGTTGCGCTCGAGCGGCGACAGCTCGCGGTACGGCCGCGGCGCGTAATAGCCGGCGCGAGCGCTCAGCCGCGCCCCGGGCGGCAGCTTGGCGCGCACCTTCAGGTGATGGTACGAGCCGTCGGCCTTGATGTCGTCGCGCTCGAACGTCAGCAGGTACGTTAGGCTCGAGTGTTCGAGCACCCGATCGAGCTCGGTGCGCAGGTTGTTGGCGTTCTTGAACAGCTCGCCGCCGGTCTCGTTGGCCATGAAGAACAACGCGTCCTGGCCCGAGCGTGTCTTGGTCGGGTCGACGTCGGCGCGCAGGCCGCCGATGTCGACCGCCTGGATCGCGCAGTCGGCGCGGCGGAACTCCTCCAGCACCCGCGTGGCGTTGCCCTGCAACTCACTATTGCCGAAGCGCTGGTCGGTATCGACGCGCCAGATGTCGCCGTTCTCGACGTATTGCGACTCTTCCTGCTGCTCCTGTGTGCGTGTCGGATCGCGCCCGAGCAGAAGCGAGCTGTCGAAGCCCTCGGAGAAGAGCAGCACGTTCTTGCGGCCCTGCAGCGAGTTGAGATTGTGCGCCAGGCCGCCCAGTAAGCTCAGCATCGTCGTGATGCGGCTGCGATCGAAGGTCCGCTGATCGCGATCCGCCATCATGCTCAGCGTCGCGAGGTACTCGCGCGCCGCTTCCTCCGCGCCGCCGCGCGCGTTGCCGGAACCGTTGATGTCCTCGGAGGGATTGGGCGCGTCGCGCAGTTGATCCGACGGCGGTGCGATCACGAAGTGCAGCGGGTCGGCGCGGGCGTAGCTCATGTCCTGGTGGTAGCCCAGCGTGTCGATGCCGCGGGCGATCTGCGCGCGATCGGTGGTGAACGTGACCACGGCGCGGAAACCCTGTTCGACCGAAATGGTGCCGACGGCCGCGAGGTCTCCGGCATGGAGCGCGTGCAGGATGAAGTCGCGGGCCGCGACGCGCGCCCTGAGCACCGCGGTGGGCGACGAAAACGTCAGGTCGAAAAGGAGCAGGAAGCGCCGCCGCGCCGATCCCGCGACGATTGGCGCCTCCTCGCCACTCGCGCTGCCCGGCGACGGCGTGCTGACGGCCAGATCCACGACGTCGAACGAGCTCACCTTCTGTCGTGCGCCGTCGTCGAACACCTCGAAGTCCTGAGCCTGCAAGCCGCGCACCGGCAGGCCGTCGCGCCCGATCACGTTCACCGGCACCTCGACCGACACGACCTGGGCGGTCTCCGCAAAGCTCGGCGGCGGCGCTGGCGCCGGGTTGGCTGCAGTGGGCGCGGCGGGCGCTGGCGCGGCGACGCCAAGCGTCGGGGCGCGGAGGGCGAGCAAGGCGCCCGCCGAAACGCACAGGGTGAGAATTGTCCGGCGATAGGAACGTGGGACCGTCATCACGCGTCTCCTGGGCTCTGGCGCCGGCGGGTCACGGACGAACCGATCCCGCCTGCAGGATGCGCGCGTACTTCAGAGCCTCCTGATTGGTGCCGTCGATGTGCAAGGCGCGCTCCAAGTGGTGGCGCGCCTTCTCGAGATCGCCGATGGCGAGATACACCTTGACGAAACCGAGCTGAACCTCGGGCGCCTCGCTGTCGCGCCGCAAGGCCTCGACCATCATCTTCAGCGCGGTGTCGGGGTCGCCTTGGGCCAGCGCCTGCTCGCCCCGATACACGAAGAAGAACGGGTTGCTGTTGTTCTCGTTGTCGATGCGGCCCATCATTTCCGCGGCTTCCTTGGCGCGCCCTTGACGCTGGTAGACCTGCGCCAGGTTGTTGAGCAAGGCCACGTTCGCGGGCTCGGTCTGCAGGCCGCGTTGATACACCTTCTCGGCTTCGGCGAGCTCTCCCTGGCGCGCCAGGAGCACGCCGAGGTTGTTGACCGCCTTCACCAGGCGCGGCTGAATCCGGTTGGCGAGCTCGAGCATCGTGCGGGCCTGTTGCAGATCTCCTGCCATCAACGCCTCGGCGCCCAGATTGTTGTAGTAGTGCGCGGTCGCGGTGAGATCGTCGATCGGTTTGAAGCCGCGATACCCCTTCGGTTTGTACGGCAGGAAGTCGTAGGTCTTCATGCCGCCGTCGATGTTCAGGCCGGCCACGATGTGCCCTTGGCTCACCACCATGCCGTCCCGATACGCCCAGCGCTGATAGTCCGTCACCTCGACGTAGTACGGCGCCAGTCGCTCTTGTCGCGCGATACCGACGAAGAGATTCACGAAGGAAAGGCAATTGCCCTGGTGTGCGCGGTAGGCGCCCGCGGCGTCGTACGTCGGCGTCAGCGAGTACTTCAGCCCGAGCTTGCCGAAGATCAGATCCAACACCTTGTCGACCCTGACCTTCTCGTCCGGATCCGGGCGCACCTGCGCGTCCACCCACGAGGAGACCTCCGGAGGGAGTTCGAACGGCACTGCGACTCGTTTCGCGCTGGCGCCGAGCGCCTGATCCAGCTTCGTCCGCAGATCGGCGACCGAGTCGAACGGAACGTACGTGGAACAAGCGGCGGCAAGCCCCAAGATCGACCCCAACGCCAGCACCTTGCCGCCTCTTTTCATGCGCTGTACTCTACGCCGCGCACCCGTCGTGACCTTCAAATCCAAGGATTCGAACGGCCCTGATCCCGAATTCTGGATTACCGGCCGCCCGAGACCCGCGGAAAGCTGTCCGCGCGAGTCCTAATCAGCGCCGTTCAAAGGGTTTGCGCCCTGTCGAACGGATACCCCGTTTCGTGGCACCCCACTTGCTTGGTTGGGGATGACCCGACGACTAGCAGCCTCGAAACGCCATTCCATAGGTTCGAAAGGAGGTGGAGGGGGCCGGAAAGAACGTCATTCATCCCTGTTCCTTACTTCTTATGCATGCATTGTCTGTAGTCCGAGCAAGTCTCAACGAACCAACGAGGGAGGTTTCACGAATGAAGCTCAATACCACTTGGAGTCGGGCCCTTACGGTGGCCGTCGCTCTCCTGCTGGTTGCTGGCATCGTCAGCGCCCAGGTGCAGAGCGGCAACATCTACGGCACGACCAAGGATGACAAGGGCGCGATCCTGCCCGGCGTCACCGTTACCCTGACCGGAGCCGGCGCGCCGGAGACGGCCGTGACCGACGCGCAGGGCCAGTTCCGCTTCCTCGGCCTGTCGCCGGGCACCTACGGCATCAAGTCCGAGCTGCAGGGCTTCTCGACG
>WBZN01000413.1_pt1 | contig 35781 bp, 36 predicted proteins | sample 5204281 | NCBI WGS metagenome assembly WBZN01 (sample SAMN12344347, study PRJNA552823) | activated sludge metagenome | biome: Activated sludge suspended growth; feature: Nitrification reactor; material: Wastewater; isolation source: activated sludge from nitrification reactor of wastewater... | reverse complement strand
CCACACTCCCGGCGAGCGCCGGTTGATGGGGAGCTACCAGCGCCGATAATTCCCGTAGGATCCTCCGCACCTCTCGTTCGATATCCAGGTCGACGACCTTGATGGAGTTATTGAGGTCCACCAGTTCGCGAGGCTCCAGAAAGAGCGTGGCGCCACTGGACGACACGTCGTGGACAATACCTGGCATGCGGCCTTGCATCTCGGCCTTAATCGGGACCACATACCGCCCTTCCCGTTGTGCAAAATATCGTTCCTGCAACACTTCTTCATAGCGCCGGGATTGCAGAATTTGCTCGAGCCGATGCCGTATCTGCTGTTTGAAATCGTTGGCCCGTTGGATCAACCGATGCAACTCGGGACTGGCCGATTCCCGAATGGACCCATCGGGATCGATGGCGTCGGTCAGTGCAACAGTCAGCCGGCGGTATTCCGTCACGGGCCCCAGCTGAGTCGCCATGGCGCTGACCGTCGGGGCATCGGGCTGATGACGCAGCAGGTATCGCTGGACCTCCACGATCAATTCCAACACCAGCGCGATGTCTCGCAGCTCATGCGCCTCCAAACAGGCGCCTTTGGCCACTCGCTTCAACCACTCCGTCACATCGGGAAATCGCAGGACGGGAAAGGGATCGACGCCGGCCCGCAGGCGCAACATGTCGGAAGTTTCTGCCTGGCGAAGCCGAGCCTGCGCCACGTCCCGCTCCAATTCCATGGATCGGCATTGCTCCGCCCCAACCGTCGACTGGGCATAGCCGGCCAACAGATCCAACAGCTTGGCCCACTCCAAGACCTTGCACGCTTCGAACTGCAGCTTTTCAGATTGCATCACGCCCCGACTCTCGATGAACGTTCCTGAAGGAGACTCTACCGGACCACTTGCGTCCACAACAAGACGGCCGGCAGGCTACCATTTCCCTGAGGCCCTCTTCACCAATATCCACCGGCCTTCCCACTTTTTGTATGCTTGACACGCAGAAAGTCGGTCAGTACTATCGCCCCAGACTTACTCTGTTCAACCCGTTTAATTCTTGAGGATTTAGCCCCATGACCACACGCATCGGCATCAATGGATTCGGACGCATCGGCCGCAACGTTCTTCGCGCTTCCCTGGGAGATCCCAGCCTCGAATTTGTCGCCATCAACGATCTCACCGATGCCAAAACATTGGCCTATTTGCTCAAGTATGACTCGGTTCATGGCACGCTGGCCGCTTCCGTCGAGGCCAAAGATGACCAGATCATCATTGACGGCCGTGCCATCAAGGTCTTGGCGGTCCGAGACCCTAAAGAGCTTCCGTGGAAAGCACTCGGCGTGGATATTGTCGTCGAATCGACCGGACATTTTACCGATCGCGAAGGTGCGGGAAAGCACCTGTCAGCCGGAGCTAAAACGGTCATCATTTCCGCCCCGGCGAAAGATCCTGATGCCACGGTGGTCCTTGGAGTCAATGAGCAGGTATTCGACGCCAAGGCTCACCATATCGTCTCCAATGCCTCCTGCACCACGAACTGTCTGGCCCCAGTGGCGAAAGTCTTGTTGGAAAACTTCGGCATCAAACACGGTGTGATGACGACGATCCACTCCTATACCAACGACCAGCAGCTCCTGGACCTGCCCCACAAGGACTTGCGTCGGGCGCGCGCGGCAGGCATGTCGATGATTCCAACCAGCACCGGCGCAGCGAAGGCTTTGCATCTGGTTATTCCGCAATTGAAAGGGAAGCTCGACGGACTGGCTATTCGCGTTCCTACCCCCAACGTCTCGCTCGTGGATCTCACTGTCGAAACGGAAAAGGATTGCGATGTGGCCGGCGTGAATGCCGCCTTCAAGAAGGCCGCCGACGGGCCCATGAAAAATGTGCTGGCCTACTCGGAAGCACCTATCGTCTCAATCGACCTCAAGGACGATTCCCATTCCGCCATCGTGGATGCTCCCTTGACGGCGGTCATCGACAAACGACTCGTCAAAGTTACCGCCTGGTACGATAACGAGTGGGGCTATTCCTGCCGCGTGCGGGACCTGATCAAGTATATTGTCGCCAAATCGGCGTAACACGCGTCACGCACGACACGCTTTTCTGACGTGCAGCACCGGCCGGAGCTGCCAGCGCCCGGCGCGGACACACCAGAGGAGGAGTGAGGATCTGCCATGAATATTCGCAAACGGATTATCGAGGACCTGCAACTTCGCGGAAAGCGCGTGATTATTCGCGCCGACTACAACGTACCCCTCGATGATTCCTTGCAGATCACCGACGACACCAGGATTCGGTCGACCCTTCCCACCATCAATCGCGCGGTCGACGAAGGCGCAAAGGTCATTCTGTGTTCCCACCTTGGCCGCCCGAAAGGCAAATTCGATCCGAAGTTCAGCCTGGCTCCGGTGGCCAAACGCCTCCAACGCCTGCTGGGCAAGGAAGTGATCTTTGCGCCAGATTGCATCGGTTCCGCCGTTGAAGGCCTGGTTGCCAAGATGCAGCCCGGCGATGTCATGTTACTGGAAAACCTCCGATTTCATCCCGAAGAAGAGAAGAACGACGAAGGATTTTCCAAGGCGCTGGCCTCACTCGCCGATGTGTATATCAATGACGCTTTCGGCGCTGCCCATAGGGCCCACGCCTCGACCGTCGGCATCACCAAATATATTCCCGAAGCCGCAGCCGGCTACCTCCTCAAGAAAGAAATCGAATACCTGGAAGGAGCCGTCGAAAATCCAGTGCGCCCATTTGTGGCCATTTTAGGTGGCGCCAAGGTATCCGGGAAAATCGGCGTGATCGAAAATCTCGGCAAGAAGGTCGACAAGGTGATTATCGGCGGAGGCATGGCGTTCACCTTCCTGAAGGCCATGGGTCTTGAGATCGGCCAGTCACTCGTTGAAAACGACATGCTCGACTTCGCCAAAGGCGTGCAGGACCACGCGTTTGCGAGCGGCGTCAAATTCTATCTTCCCGTGGACTGCGTCGTTGCAGCCGGCCGGGAACCCGGAGCCGAAACGAAAATCGTTCCGGTCCAGGAAATTCCCAAGGGATGGTATGGACTCGACATCGGGCCTGCGTCCGTAAAACTGTTCTCCGAAGCCGTCCAGGATGCGAAAACCATTCTGTGGAACGGTCCGATGGGCATGTTCGAAGTGGACGCTTTCGCGCGAGGGACCCTCGCCATGGCCCATTCCGTCGCGAATGCCTACGCGCTGACCATTGTCGGCGGAGGCGAAACGGCCTTGGCTATTCACCGCGCCGGAGAGTCTGAAAGTATTTCGTTTATCTCCACCGGTGGTGGCGCAGCCCTGGAGTTGCTTGAAGGAAAAACGTTACCGGGCCTTGCCGCCCTTCCCAATCGTGCAGCATAACGACACCCTTTCTCCATTCTCCCACTAGAGGCTTCGTGAGAACCCGCTTCCTCATCGGCAACTGGAAAATGAATAAGACTGCCACGGAAGCCAGGGCGTTCGTTCGTCGCCTCACCCAGGAACTGCCGACGTCTGAAGGAATCCAGATCGGTTTCGCGCCCCCCTTTACCGCGCTGCATGCAGCCCGTGAGGCGCTCGATTCCACGTCGACTTTTCTCCTTGGCGCGCAGGACCTATATTGGGAAGATAAAGGTGCCTTCACCGGCGAAGTGTCGGGAACCATGTTGACGGACCTCGGCTGTCAATTTGTCCTGGTGGGCCATTCGGAACGCCGCCAGTTCTTCGGCGAGCAAGATAGCTGGACCAACAAGAAGGTTCTGGCTGCATTGCGCAACGGACTCCAACCGGTTCTCTGTGTCGGCGAAACGCTTCATGATCGCGATACCGATCAAACGGACATTGTGATCCAACGACAGCTTCGCGCCGGACTAGCCGGAATCGAGGGACAACAGCTTGAGGCGATGATCATTGCCTATGAACCGGTGTGGGCGATCGGAACGGGGCGGGCGGCATCCCCGCAGCAGGCGGTGCCCGTCCATCGATTGATCCGCCAAACCCTCAATGAACTAAGCGGAGCTGATGCAGGGCGGCAAGTCCGCATCCTGTACGGAGGAAGCGTGACCCCGCACAATATTGCCGACTTCCTCGCTTCCGAAGAAATCGACGGCGCATTAGTCGGCGGGGCTTGTTTAGATCCGGTCTCTTTTGCTACACTCGCCAAAGTCGTGATCGGATCCAAACCTACCACGGCCTAAAGACTCAAACATGTACACATTGCTCATCATCATTCATGTCATCGTCTGCCTGCTCATGATTGGAGCCATTCTGCTGCAATCCGGTAAGGGCGCTGAAATCGGAGCGGCCTTCGGCGGCTCCAGCCAAACTGTCTTCGGCAGTCGAGGGCCGGCCAACTTCTTGAGCAAGTTCACGGTCATCACGGCGTTCGTGTTCATGTTTACCTCTTTGACCCTGGCTATCCTCGCGAAGGACCGAAACTTTTCCTCCACGGTCATTGACCTGAACAAGAAGCCTGCGGCCACAACACCCGGCGCGACACCGTCGGAACCCGCGCCGCCGCCGGCCAAAGACTCGCATTCCTCCAGCGAAAGCTCCCACTAAGATTTCCTGTTCAAACTATCCTTCGATTCCACGCAAGCAAGCGAGAAAAAACGTTTCGCCGATGAGGCGTTTGCCCGCTCACGCTCTCACATGCACTTTGCTGGCCGTGGGAGGGAAAAGAAAACGTGAGTGCAGGAGGTCGAATGCAGGTGCAGCGTTAGAGCCGCACCACATCGATGGAACGAATGCCTCGAGCAAGAAATTGGGCGGGGTTATCGTGAACTGCTAGACGGGAGTGAGCCACTGGTGGTGAGCAGTATCGGTTCCTCGCACCACGTCAAAAAATGCTTTCTGCAAGGTCTGCGTGATTGAACCCGGTTTTCCGGTCCCGATACGCCGCTGATCGATTTCGGTCACCGGCGTAAGTTCTGCAGCCGTCCCCGTCACAAAGACTTCCTCGGCCACATACATTTCATCACGGGTGAATCGTTCCTCGACCACGGGAATGTTGCGCTCTTTCGCGAGTTGAATGATGGAATTGCGCGTGATCCCCTCTAGAATCGAGGTTAACGGAGTCGTCTTCAACACGCCACGTCGCACGATGAAGACATTTTCACCCGTCCCCTCAGCGACATAACCTTCGGGATCAAGCATAATCGCTTCATCGTACCCGTCGGCTTTGACCTCCCGCTTGGCGAGAATAGAATTCACGTAGTACCCGGAAATTTTGCCGCGCGTCATGGACACGTTCACATGGTGCCGTGTGAACGAAGAGACTCTGGCGCGGATGCCCTTTTGCAACGCCTCATCCCCCAGGTAAGTCCCCCATTTCCAAGCAGCGATACTCACCTTGATGGGATTTTCACCCGGATACAGCCCCATGGCCCCATATCCGATGTACACGAGCGGGCGGATGTAACAGGCCTCTAGCCGATTCACCCTGACTGTTTCGATAATGGCTTCGGTAATTTGCTTTCGGTCGTACGGCATCTCGATCAGACCGATGTGTGCCGACTCAAATAGTCGGTCCACATGCTCAGGCAGCTTGAAAATAGCCGACCCGCTGGCACCTTTGTAGCAACGGATACCCTCAAAGGCCGCCAATCCATAATGCAGTGAGTGGGTCAACACATGAACCTGTGCATCGGCCCACGCCACAAACTTCCCATCCATCCATATTTTTTCGCTGGTTTGTAACATGCGCGGGATAATACCAGCGGCTCGCGATGAGCGTCAAGATAACAGCCGCCCCCCTCGCCGGCCCGTAGTATTTTTACCCTCTCCACCGTACGGCTCCCCTGGTTCTGTCCACGGGACAAAGAACGAGTTCTCGCAACACCAGGACTAATTCTTGACACTCTCGCCGAGGCTATGATAAACACCCACGTTCTGCTGACGAGGAGAAGGACGCACATGTACGCTATTATCGAAACAGGTGGAAAACAATATCGAGTGGAAACAGGGACCGTGCTCCAGGTGGAGTCTCTCCCGGGCGATGTCGGCCATTCTGTGCAGATCGACAAGGTTCGATTGCTGAATGGCGACAGTGGATTGGTCATCGGCCAGCCCGTCGTCGCGGGCGCGCGAGTCACGGCGGAAATCATCCGCCAGGGACGCACCAGATCCATCACGGTCTTCAAGAAGCAACGTCGCAAAAATTATCGCCGAACCAGAGGCCACCGGCAGGGCTTTACGCAGCTGCGGGTCACTGAAATCGCATCGAAGTAACGACTCGAATGGGAGTTTGCCATGGCAACAAATAAAGGCGGCGGTTCGACAAGAAACGGCCGTGACAGTAACCCACAATACCTCGGTGTGAAAGCCTACGGCGGAGAGACCATCAAGGCTGGCTCCATCATTGTGCGCCAGCGGGGAACGAAATTCTTCCCGGGCCTCAATGTCGGTCTTGGACGCGATCACACCCTCTATGCCTACGTGTCCGGTGTCGTAAAGTTCGAAGGTGGCCGCGGACGACAAAAGGTCAGCGTCTATCCGGTGACAGCGAAGGCCTGATCCCTCCTCAGTCCCGAACTTTGTTCTTCGGAACAAACGCCCTTCGCTTACGCAGCATCCCCCATAAGCCGGCGGATACGCTATACTGTGGTGCCTGAATAACTGACGCCGGGTGGGGGCTCGCTGCGATGTCTACATTTGTCGATCAAGTCCAAATCCTGGTAAAAGCCGGGCACGGCGGTAACGGAGCCTGTAGCTTCCGTCGGGAAAAGTTTGTCCCACGCGGCGGCCCCGATGGGGGTGACGGGGGTGACGGCGGCAGCGTCATTGTCGAGGCCACCACTCGTCTCAGCACCCTGCTGGATCTTCGTTACCAAAAACATTACGAGGCGGAAAGGGGCGAGGTCGGCGGCGGCAGTAACTGCCATGGCCGACGCGGCGCAGACGTGCGGATCCCTGTCCCGGTCGGCACGATGGTGGTCGACCAGAATACTCAAGAACTCCTGGCTGACCTGACTATGGATGGCGAGAGCTGCGTCATTGCCAAGGGAGGACTTGGAGGCCGCGGCAACTCGCGATTCGCCACCTCCACCAACCGTGTCCCGACTCAGTTCGAGCCTGGCACACCGGGTGAGGAACGCCTCCTGCGCCTCGACCTGAAACTTCTCGCGGATGTTGGATTGGTCGGCTATCCGAACGCCGGAAAATCGACGCTCATCGCCGCCGTCTCTGCAGCACGCCCCAAGATCGCAGACTATCCCTTTACAACCCTCACCCCGAACTTGGGTGTCGTCCGCTCGACGGGCGACCACAGCTTCGTCATTGCGGACGTTCCCGGACTGATTGAAGGCGCCCATGAAGGGAAAGGCCTCGGCTTTCAGTTTCTCAGGCACATCGAGCGCACCAGCCTGCTGATCCATGTCATCGATATTTCAGAGTGGGCCACTGAGGATCCGGTCGCGAGTCTCAAGGTCATGCGCCATGAGCTGACTGCCTACGACGAGGCACTCGCCGCGCGGCCCTTTGCCGTAGTCGGCACCAAACTCGACGTCAAAGGCGAAGGCGAGCGCCTGGAACAACTTCGGAAATATTGCCAGCGGCGCAAGATTCCATTTTTTGCGATTTCGGCGGCCACGCGAGAAGGCCTGGACGAGTGCATACGCTACATGAGCCAACAGGTGGAACTGCTCCGGAAGACCCCGTGCGAGACGAACTCCTAAAGCAAGCCAGACGTGTCGTCATCAAAATCGGAAGCAGCCTGGTCGCCTCACGCGAATCCGGCCTGAGCACCGAGCGCATTGAGCGACTCGCCTCCGAAATTGATCAGGTGCGCGCACAGGGCCGGGAGGTGCTGGTGGTCTCGTCCGGTGCCGTCGTCTCCGGCATCAAAAAACTGGAGTTACGCGAGTATCCCAAAAGCCTGCCGGTCAAACAGGCGGCCGCCGCCGTCGGCCAGAGCCTGCTGATGTGGGCTTACGAGAAAGCCTTCGAGCGCCTCTCGCTTCGCGTGGCCCAAGTGCTGTTGACCCATGAAGACCTCGCGGATCGCCGGCGGTTTTTGAACGCGCGGCACACCCTCACCACGTTGATCAAATTCGGCGTCATCCCCATCATTAACGAAAACGATACAGTGGCGGTCGAAGAGATTCGGGTGGGAGACAACGACACGCTGGCCGCGCAGGTCGCCCACCTGGTGGATGCCGATCTGTTGATCATACTCTCAGACGTGGACGGACTGTTCACCGCCGACCCCCGCAAAGATTCACAGGCCACATTGATTCCGCTGATTCAGGAGATTACGGCAGACATTGAGCAACGTGCGGGCATGTCCTCCACCTTCGAAGGCACCGGCGGTATGGCAACAAAGGTCCGCGCCGCCAAGAAAGTGGGGGAATATGGGGTCGCGACCTTGATCCTGAATGGGACTCACACGGGCCTACTTCCGGAGGTACTGTCCGGACAACCGGGAGGCAGCCTGTTTCTCGGCCGGGAGCGGCGCATGAATAGCCGCAAACATTGGATTGCATTCACGTTGCGGCCTCGGGGCCACGTGCAATTGGATCAGGGCGCCGTGGATGCATTGATGCGAAACGGCAAAAGCCTTCTGGCCTCAGGCATTCGTGATATCACCGGCCACTTCGAAGCCGGCGACCCGGTCACCTGTGCCGGACCTGACGGCAAAGAATGCGCTAAGGGCCTGGTCAATTTCTCCTCCACGATCTTGACTCGCATCAAGGGCCTCAAGACCGCCGATATCCAAAAAATCCCTGGCCTCCAAGAGTACGAAGAGGTCATCCACCGGGACAACCTGGTGATCCTGTAGCAGCCCAGGCCGCGACGCCTCGGGTTGCTGGCGTGGTCCGACGAAGGCTCGCGTAGCCGTGACGTGCCGTATCGGCGAATTGAGGTGAATCGAGCATGCGTCTGGGGCTCTTGGGCGGCAGCTTTAATCCGGTTCACAGGTGCCACCTCTCAATCGCGCAGTCGGCGCGGCGCCTCCTCCAGTTGGATCAAGTGCTGTTCATCCCGACAGGAGATCCACCGCACAAACAACCAGGCACCCTGGCGTCCGCACCGCATCGCTACCGCATGGTGCAATTGGCCATTCAGGACGAGCGGGCCTTCGCCCTGACGGACATTGAAATCCGACGATCCGGCAAATCCTATTCGATCGACACCGTCCGTGCGCTTCAGGAAGAATATGGGCCTAACACCGCCCTGTTTTTCATCATTGGGCTCGACGCGTTTCTAGACCTCCCCTCCTGGAAGGACGCCACACATCTGCTGGCCCTCTGCCATTTCGTCGTTATTTCCAGGCCTACCACGACGTTTCTGAGCGTGGCCGCACTGCCTCTCTTCCCGGAAATTCCCAAAGATGAGTTGCTCGCGCTGGACGCGGGGCAAGTGGAGCGAGCAGACGTTCCCCTGAGAAACGGCCGGACCGTGACTTTCTTGAGGTTGCCGCCCTGCGAGAGCTCTGCCTCGGACATCAGAGCACGTGTCGCCAATGGCCGTCCTCTGGCAAATCTGTTGCCCCCCCTGGTCGAATCCTATATACTTCGCGAGGGGTTATACAGGGAGGACAGTGAGCGCTTCTGAAACAAAAGCCAAGGCTCTCGCGGTGGCAGCCGCCATTCTGGACAAGAAAGCCACCGACGTCCTGATCCTGCATATCGCCAAGCTGACCTCTATTGCCGATTATTTGGTCATCGGCTCCGGAGAGTCGGAACGTCAAGCACGGGCGATCGCGGACCATGTCGGCGATGTGCTCAAGGCCCAAGGGCATCCGCCGCTCAGTATCGAAGGAGCGTCGTCAGCCAAGTGGGTCGTCATGGACTTTGGTGACGTCATCGTTCACATCTTCCAGAAGGATATTCGCGAACACTACGCCCTCGAACGACTGTGGGGCGACGCAGGACAGGTCAAAGTGCCGGAAGAGCGCGCCGTGAAGGTGGCTCCCCCCGCACGAACGACAGCCCGTCCCGCTCGCACCCGGAAACGGGTCTAGCATGTTTCGGCTCCTCTCCACGATCTTCCTGGTCAGTGTCGGCATCTTTCTCTATAGCTATTTCCGAGAACTGAACCCAGGCACGATTACCGTCCGGACCAGTCCTGACGCACTCTTCGAACTCAGCCCCGTTTCCTTAGCGCTGTTCTCGATGGCCCTGGGCGCCACGCTGGTCGCCCTGATCGTGACGATTAAGGAAACCTCCCACGTCTTCATGAATTGGCGCTCCAATCGCCTCGTTCGCCGCAAGGAGAAGGTGGACGCACTCCACCGGGATGGCACACACGCCTTCATGTCCAAGCGAACAGCCGATGCGGTGAGTCTGTTTGAGCGGGCGCTGGTCATCGATCCGAACCGGACCGATTCGTTGCTCTGGCTGGGAAATATCTACCGTTCCGAAAGCAACTTTACGGAAGCCATCCGGCTCCACCAGCAGGCCTACCGCATCGAGGAACGGAATGTGGAGGTGCTGCTCGAATTAGCCAAGGATCTCGAAGGCGCCCGCCGTTATGAAGAGGCGCTCCAGACCCTGCAGAATATTCTGCGGATCGAGCCGGATAATCTGATGGCTCTGATCCGCAAGCGCGACCTCCAAATCAGGCTCGAAAAATGGAGTGACGCGCTGGAGATCCAACACCGGTTGGTGAAAGCGAACCTTCCTGAAAGCGAGCGCCGCGCCGAAGCCAACCTATTATTGGGTTGCATGTACGAGGTCGGCCGCCAACTCCTGGAACGGGGGCATCCGGATAAGGCCCGCCGATATTTCAGAGGCGCGATCAAGAAAGATCGCACGTTTCTGCCGGCCTATATCGGCATCGGGGAAATCCTGGTCCGTGAAGGCAAAATCAAGAACGCGGTCGAAATCCTCAAGAAGATCTATGCCAAGACCCGCAGCGTCATCATCCTCCATCGCCTCGAGGAACTGTTCCTGGAGCTGGGAGAGCCGGATGAAATCATCCGTGTCTATCAGGAGGCCCTGCAGCAGGATCCGCACAATGCCGTGATCCAATTCTACCTGGGCAAGCTGTATTACCGGCTCGAAATGGTCGATGAAGCGTACGACGTGCTGTCCACGCTCGACGGGACGCAGGAACAGCTCGTGGATTACCACAAGATCATGGCCAATCTGTTCCTTCGCAAGCAACACATGGATGAAGCGGTGGGCGAACTCAAGAAAGCCCTGGGCTTCAAAAAGCGAGTCGTGGTGCCCTACCAATGCACCCAGTGCCACCATGAGTTGGCCGAATGGTCCGGTCGGTGCCGGCGGTGCGGCCGATGGAATACCTACGTCGCTCTTCCCTGGAGGGACAGCACGAAATCCGGGGCCGATCAGGACGGACAGGCTGCCCGGCTGCCCGCCGTGCCCTATCAAGGCATTGCATCTCCATTTGAAACCGTGTAGGGTTTCCACCGCCCTTTTTTCTTTTCACAGACAGACCCGTTGCTCACGAGTGCATCGCTGAAGGAGCGGACGTGCCTGTCTTTCCGAGGAGTTGCGTGCATGACTGATTTTACGATCCTGGCCGATAAGGCCTTGCGGGACGAATTGCTCACCCGAGAGGAATGCCTCACCGTCTTACAGACACCGGACACTAGCCTGCTTGAGCTTCTGCAGGCCGCCTTTAAGGTCCGTGAACGGTATTTCGGCAAGACGGTGCGCCTGCAAATGCTGTTGAACGCCAAAAGCGGCGCCTGCCAGGAAGACTGCGGCTACTGCTCACAATCGTCTGTGTCCACGGCTCCCATCGAACGGTACGGACTGCTGCCGCAGGATCAAATGGTCACCGGCGCGCGCCGTGCGGCAGCCGCAAAAGCCCAACGCTACTGCATCGTCATCAGCGGACGTAGCCCGCTGGATCGGGAAATTGCCGATATTGCCTCAGCCGTCCGGTCTATCAAGCAGGAGGTTCCGATCCAGATCTGTTGTTCCTTGGGTCTCCTCAATGAACGCCAGGCCCAAGATCTCAAAGCGGCCGGCGTGGATCGCATCAATCACAACTTGAATACGAGCGAAGCCTATCACGAGGAAATCTGCAGCACGCACACCTTTCAAGACCGGCTCGCCACAATTCGGCACGCCAGGACAGCCGGACTAGAAATCTGCTCAGGCGGCATTGTCGGGATGGGAGAGCGCGATGAGGATTTAATCGATCTGGCCCTGGCCCTTCGCGAGGTCAAACCGGATTCGATCCCGCTGAATATGCTGCATCCGGCGTCCGGCACCCCGCTGGAGCATTGCACGCCCCTGACACCGCAGCGATGCCTGAAGGCCTTGTGCCTTTTCCGCTTCCTCCACCCACGGACGGAACTTCGCATCGCCGGCGGACGCGAGCACAACTTACGCAGCCTGCAACCCCTGGCACTCTATCCGGCCGATTCAGTCTTTGTGAACGGGTATCTCACCACTCCGGGACAACCAGCTGCAGAAGTCTGGCGCATGATCGAAGATTTGGGATTCGACATTCAGGTAGACGCACTTCCGACACAGGGTGCCACTCCGGCTGCGGAGCCGGCAGTCGGCCTTCACTCGTAACGCAGTCCTTCGACCAAGGGTTGTCTGGCGGCCCAGCGGGCCGGCCAGAACCCGGCGAGGAGCGATGCCACGAGAGCCAAGACAGCAACCTCCGCCATGAGGCCAAGTGGCCAGGAGATCTGGATAGTCCACCCGAACGATTGCCGGTTGATCACCCGGATTAAAATGAGCGCGAGGGCACACCCTCCGATTAATCCCATCCCTGTCCCCAGCAATCCCAAATAGCCGGCTTCCCATAAAATCAAGGCCGTGACCTGCCCCCGACTGCCGCCCAACGCCTGCAGGGTGGCCAATTCACGACGCCGCTCGACGACCGACGTGACCAACGTGTTGATGATGCCCAGCGTCGCGATGATCACGGCGATGGCCTCCAGCACGTAGGTCAACGTAAACGTCCGGTCGAAAATTCGAAGAATCTCCTGGCGCAGCTCGGCATTGCTCAACACCGTCGGCATGAGGTTTCCGTCCGACGCCTGAGCGAGAGTGTCGAGAATCGACGTTCGAGCCTTGGCCATATCGGCGCCCGAGTCGACATACACGGGAAACACGGTCACGCCGTCATCGTTCCACCATTGCTGATACAACGAGCGGTCGATCACGATCTTTCCGCCGTCGGTTGCATAATCATAAAAGACCCCCAACACCTCCAAGGACTGCGCGCCTTGCGGCGTCACGATGGATAACCGGTCGCCCTTGCTCACTGCCAGACGATTCGCCACCACCTCTGAAAGAATCGCGCCTTCCCCAGCTGCGGCACGGCGCAGGATTGCCGAAGACTCCCCGGCAAGGAAGAGATATCGGCTCCGTGCCGCATGGAGCGCCAGGTCTCTGGAGACGAGCGCGACCGGCCGCCCGTTCAGGTCGATACGCAGATCACGGTACGTATCTACCGCCGAAACAAGGTGTGCACTGGCCAACCGCGCCCGCCAGGCGCCGGGCAGCACCGGACTCGAGGACCCGCTGCGCACCGCGTGCGGCCACCCGGCCGGAGCAACAATAAAGTCCGCCATCACCGTCTGATCGATCCAGATTTCCACCGTGTCCCGAAAGCTTCGAATCATCACCAACACGCCGACCATAATCGCGACACCCACCAAAAATGCCGACACCGTGACGGCATTTCTTCCCATGCCCCGACTGGTCTGTTCGCGCGCAATATGCCGAATGGCCCCTCCCAGGGTCGGCGCCTGCGACAGGGTCGTTAACTCACGGGTGCGGCAGAGGCGCTGCATCAGGCTGGGGACGAGGCAGGAGAGGCCGGCGAGTAGACAAAAGGTTGCCAAGTACCCGAAGAGCGGCACTCCGCCGACCGGACCGGCCAATGCGCATCCCAGGGCAAGGAGCAACAGGATGCCACCTGCCATTCCTAACGAAGCCGCGCGAACGCGTTGGGCGACATCGTATTCACCCGGTGCCAGAGCAGCGACCACAATGGTACGACCGGCGTCGACACTGGGACCGAGTGCGCCCAGAACAGAGACTCCGCTGCCGATCAGCACCGCCTCGATCAACAACCGGCCGAAGCCGGGAGGAAAACCGACGGTCCCTGCGGGATGAGACAACGGCGTGTAGAGATCATGGATGGTCCGGCCGACCAGCGCGACCAGCACATCCCCCAACACCAGACCAAGGACGCCACCCAGCAGGCCGCCCACCACACCAAAGACACCGGCTTCCGCCAGAAACAGGGCGACGACCATGGGCTCCGACATGCCGATCGCCCGGAGAATCCCCACCTCACGACGTCGCTGCGCTACCGTAAAGGAGACCGTGTTGTAGATCAGAAAGATCCCGACCAATAACCCCACCATGCTCAAGACCGAAAGATTCAACTGAAAGGCCCCGACCATCGACTCGACCTGCTGGCTCCGCTGAATCGGGCGACGAACCGTGACAGCCGGAGGTAACACCCGCCCGATGGCCCCCGCCACCTGCTCGACAGACGACGCGGGCGACGTCACCACGTCGATACGATCAAGCCGGCCGATCAGCCCGAACGTCCGCTGCATGGCCGCAATATCCATCACCGCCATGCGGTCCCAGGGGGAAGGCGCACCAGGACGCCGGCCCAGGACGCCGATCATGAAAACAGACACCCGCTGATTACCATCCTGTAGTGCCAATGGAGCCCGTGGTGTGAAACCCAACTCCGAGGCAAGAGCCTGCCCCAACAGGAGACCGTTTTTAGTCAGGAGGTCCTCCAGAGTGACATACTCACCGGCCGACTCTTTCCCATCAGATGGAGGAGAAACCCGTCCGCCTTCCGAGCTCATTTCTTCCAACAGATCCAAACCAAGGATCGAAAAGGAGGGACGAGGGGTCGGTCCATCCGCGACCCGCACGCCGACCTCCAGCACCGGTCGCGCCGATGAAACACCGGGAACTGCCCGCACAGCAGTGATCACACGCTCATCGATGCCGGTTTCTCCGGCCGACACTTCCAGCGTGACCGGGCCAGCAACGGTCAAGACCGACTCTTCAAAAGAACGCAGGACCTCCACGTTGGCCGTTTGAACGGCAATCGTCGCTGCCACCCCAAGACCAACGCCGAACATGGTCAACGCCGTGCGGCCCGGATGAGTGGACAAATGTGTCCACCCCAGGTGCGCACAAACCCGTAATAAAGCAGAGTGAAACAACGACATGCGTACGCGCGTTCGTCCTACAGTCCAGTAATTGTTTTTACAGAATTACCCAGGTATGTTAAGATTACGTTCAGTAGAAATTGGGGTATAAAATATTTATGGCACTACGCAAACGACCTCAAGCAAAACGATCCTCGAAGGCCACCAAAGCTTCGCCCGCAGCGAAGAAACGAAAGCCCGTGAAGTTAGCCAAGGCTACTCCCGGACGCGCAAGGCGCTCGGACGGACTCACTCCCAGACAAAAGGAAATACTCAAGCTGGTGTCGCAAGGGAACACCAACCGCGACATCGCCCGCCGTCTGGACATCAGCGTGCGAACGGTTGAGGTGCATCGTTTTAACCTGATGCGGCGATTGAAGGTCCGCAACGTGGCCCAACTGCTCCGCCAGGCGCTGCAGCAGGGGTTCCTGCCCAAAAACTTTGCGTTTCGATAGGCCAGACTGACACCGGGTGGCGCGGAATCCCCGCGCCACACTTCACAACTCTTTTAAGCGCCCCCGATAGTCCTCCACCCGTCGTCCCCCGCGAGCCCCGAGTTCCGCCGCCAATTCACGCTCCAGGCGTTCAAACACTCCCAGGCCTTCTTCGACCAGGACCGTGCCGACCTGAACGGCTGACGCCCCACAGAGGATATGTTCGAACGCATCGAGCCCCTGCATGACTCCACCGGTCCCGATGATCGGAATACGCCCGCCGAGCAGCTTCCAAAACGCTCGCACATTGGCCAGGGCAACAGGCTTGATCAACGAACCTCCCAATCCGCCAAACCCTCCCTTGGGTTTGATGACCGGGGTTTCCCGCTGCGGATCGATCACCAGGCCGTTGCCGACAGAATTGATCAGATTCAAATAGTCCACGCCGCAACGACCGATCACCTCGGCCATCACCGCATGGTGAGCTGGGTCGAAATAGGGCGGCAACTTCACGCCCATCGGAACCGTAATGAGCGGCCGCACCCGCTTCAGGAGCCGCTCGGAATCGACCGGGTCATAGGCGATCTGTGGCTTACCGGGGATATTCGGACAGGACAGGTTCACCTCGACGAGATCGGGTTTCGCCTGATTGATCACACGCGCCATGGTGAGAAAGTCGTCTTCACACAAGCCGGCAATGCTGGCGATGACAGGCTTGCCGAACTGCTTGAGCTCCGGGATGAGGTCTGCATAGGCCAAATAGCCGAGATTCGGAAGTCCCATGGAGTTAATCGACCCGCCGGGAAATCCGTAATATCGCGGCTCAGGGTTCCCGCCACGCGGCTCCACCGTCATCGATTTGGTCACGATGGCGCCGGCCCGCGAACGCCCCAGGGCCAGCAATTCCTCTCGCGTCATGCAGAGCGCTCCAGACGCATTCATGAAACAGCTCGGAAACGTGACGCCCGCAATGGTCATGCTGAGGTTCATACCGATCCTTCCTCCTCTCCATCACGAACAAAACCCAGGCCACATAGGCTCAACATACTTCGCCTTCTCGGACTCAGTGCGTAATACGATTGATCAGTCGCCCGTCACGCATATGCCAGACATAGTCCGCGGCTTCTGCCGCGCTCTCACTGTGCGTCACCAATAAGACGGAATGACCGAATCGCCGGGGCAATGTCCGGAAGAGGCTGATGATGTCGGCGCCCTGCTTGGAATCCAGGTTTCCCGTCGGTTCATCCGCCAAAATCAGGCGAGGCCGATGCACGATCGCCCGGGCGATGGCCACCCGCTGCTGCTCTCCACCCGACAATTCACTGGGTCGATGCGAACGGCGCGCCCCCATCCCCACTGCCTGCAAGACCTCGTCGATCCGATCTGCGACGCTCCGCCCCTGTTCCCCCTTCAGCAACATCGGCAACGCCACATTCTCCGCAACCGTGAGACCGGGAATCAAATGAAAGGCCTGAAATACAATTCCGATGAGCTCGCGCCGGAGACGGGTCCATTCCATGGCGCTGGCATCGGTGACCGGCCGGCCTTCGATCATGATGGTCCCCGAAGTGGGTTGATCCAAGCCTCCGATCAGATTGAGCAGCGTGCTTTTCCCGCATCCGCTCGGCCCTACAAACGCACAAAACTCTCCAGCCTTGACCTCGAGCGTCACGTCCTGCAAGGCGCACAGGATCGTTTCACCACGGCGATATTCTTTCGATACGTGCTGCACCCCCACAAGCGGCACGGCGGCATCGCCCAGACCGGCACGTGGTAGCGGTGAATGATCGTGGGATGTTTCAAGCATGGTAAGCCCGCCCCAACCTCAGCCGAAGTGAGGCCATCACCCCGATACAGGCCGAAAGGTCCTATATCACACCCCCTTGAGAAGCCACAACCTTGACAGGCCGGGAGGGTTCCTTACACAATCCCATCCGCTTGACGGGCCCCGACTCAATCCTCGATGAGACGTCTTCGCCAATGATCATGGACCTGTTCAGGCAGGCCTCGCGCCTGCTGCTTCCGATGGACTGCACCACCTGTGCACAGCCCCTCGCTGATGATCCGGTGCCGTTTTTTTGCCGCCGATGCTGGGAGATGATTCGTCCGTTGCACGGCCCCTCCTGCCCACGGTGTCATCGGCCGTTTGCTTCACCCTCGGCTCTCAGCTACAGCCCGACCCACGAGTGCCACGACTGTCGCACGCGCGAACCCTATTACTCTCAGGTGTGGGCTCCCTATGCCTACTGTTCGCCGCTTCAGGATGCCATTGCCCTCTTCAAATACCGGGGAAAGGTCGCGCTGGCGGACGCATTGGGCACGTTGCTCATCCAGGCGCTTCCTGACCGCCTGGAGTTCGATATCCTGATGCCGATCCCGCTGCACCCCAATCGACTCCGGCAACGCGAATTCAATCAGTCACTCCTTCTCGCAGACCGCATCGGTTCCGCTCGTGGGCTGCCGGTATCCTATCGAAACCTGACTCGCTCCATCGATACCGCCCCCCAAATCTCGCTGCCGCGCGCGGCGCGTCTGCACAACCTGCGCAAGGCGTTCGCTGTACGGTCGCCTCAGGACCTCGCCGGCGCCCGAATCCTCCTCGTCGACGACGTGTTCACCACCGGCACCACGGCGAGCGAATGCGCCAGAGTCTTGCTCAAAGCCGGAGCCACACAGGTCGCGGTCCTCGCCTTGGCGCGTTCCGTCGATGCAGGGATGGTGCCGGACACCTGGCTGCCACCGTCAGCCCTCAACCAAGGACACCTCCAGCGAGTCTAACCATGCCGATCTACGAATATCGTTGCCGTCAGTGTGGAACACGCACCACACGTCTGATTCTCAACGCGAACTCCGTTCCGCAGCAGTCCTGCCCCCATTGCCAGAGCGCCGACATGGAACGGCTCCTCTCGCGATTCGCCTCGCCCAAATCGGAGGAAGCACGCCTCGAGGCTCTCTCCGACCCGAGCAATCTGGGAGGACTCGATGAAAACGATCCCCAGAGCATGGCGCGGTTCATGAAGAAAATGGGGCAGGAAATGGGTGAAGACCTGGGCGATGACCTCGATGCGGCGATGGACGAGGGACCATCATCCCCGCCGGGAATGGATAGTACCGGCTTTGACTGACGGACGTTGTAAGAATATTCTCTTGACAGGATTCTCCAGGTCTCCTACCATCGGCAGTGAAACGAGAGGAACCGCTCATGTTCGCCGGAGAACATCTCTGCAAGGTTGATGAAAAGGGACGCTTCCTGATCCCCTCGCCGCTTCGCGAGCGATTCCAAGCCGAGGGCAATCAGGTCATGTTCCTGAAGAACACCGAGCAGACGCTCTGGATGTACTCCGCCAAGGAATGGGAACAGGTGTTGGAACGCACCAGAGCCACGCTGGATGAAGACCAGACCCGGCTGTTCATGCACCATGTGATGGCGCAAGCCGGCGCCTCGGATATTGACAAGGCCGGCCGCGTGTTGATTCCAAGCCGCCTCCGCAAACTCGTGCCGATGGATGAGGATCAGGAGCTCGTGCTCGTGGGGATGTACCATCGCCTGGAGATCTGGGGCCCCTCGGAATGGAGACGCTACCTCACCAGAAACGAAGACCGGGCCGAGCAGGACATGGCCAAGATTCAAAATCTTCTATAGGCAGGCCCTTGCGCCGCGCATCCCGTCCCCGACAATCTCCCATTACGATCCGATCCACGTCTTTCAGGTCCCTGCCCGAACAGGCCAGACCTCCGGAACGAGCACCGCTCATTCCGACACAGTCCAACAGAAATCGCCGCGCGCTGTCGTTCCCCGTCCCGGCAGGCACCGGCATGAGCGTGACCATCAACTCCATCACGCTCACGTTGCCCATTCCGCCAAGCGTGAATCACCAGTACGCCACGGTCAACGGGCGTCGCCTGCTCTCCGCGAAAGGGCGTACGTATAAAGACTTTGTCGGGCAACAAATTTTTGTTGCGCTTGCCCAATCGCCCCATCATGCTACTCTACGACAGACCTTGCAGCAGGCGAGCCTGTCCCTCTCGATCCATTTTTTCTTCGCCTCTGCGCTGCGACGGGATACTGACGGCGGGCTCAAGATCGCGCAGGATGCATTATGCGAGGGGCTGGGACTGAACGACAATCGGGTAGTCGAAACACATCTCTACAAGCACCAGGATCGCGACAATCCCCGCATGGAAATCCAATTATCGGTAGCGCCCTCATCGGTGTCTGATCCGTTTGTTCCTGCCTCACTCAAGGCACAGATCGCGGTGCGCCCCAATTCGCCCCCGGACTATGGGCGAAATCGATAACATGGTCTGATCAGAGCCGCTTGAATCCCGCCCGACCGGCGGTCGGCACGCGTTATGACATACCGACCCATTACAATCGACGCGCTTCGAATCGGCATGCATGTCGCCAAACTCGACGTCGCATGGTTTCGATCCCCCTTCATGCGTCATTCGTTTTTGATTCGAACCGACGAACAGATCGAGAAACTGCGACGCGCGGGAGTCAAGCATCTCAGCATTGATCCGGCGCGCGGGCTGGACATCCAGGACCCAACGGCTCCCACCGAACACCCGCTCCCTCTCGCGGCAGAGGCTACCCCTCCGGCGACAGGAAAAGGATCGGAGATCCGCTCGCTGGCCACCATGGCGCAAGAACTGCTGGCCGCCAGATCGGCGCGCGCCCGGATCGAAGAGTCGGTCCAGTCCACCTTCTCACGCATCGCCAAGACCGGCAGTGTTGATCCGGAGGAAGCCAGTCACGCCGTCCACGCGATCAGCGCCGTGGCGCAAACCCTCAATACTCACGCGTTGTTTATGGTGTTCACGCACGGGCGGGATGCCCATGCGCCGATCAGTCAGCATGCGCTCGCCACATGCAGCTTCTCGATGATCCTCGCCCATGCGGCTGACTACAATTTGCTGGCGATACAGGAGCTGGCCACCGGCGCCCTGCTGCATGACATCGGACTGCTGCAGATGCCCCCGGCAATTCTCCGGCGCATTCACGACACTTCAACCACGCTCTCGGAGCAGAACCGCCGGACCTATGAAGCCCACGCGCGTGAAGGAGCCATTCTCTTGGAGCGCCGTGGCGGATTCACCCCGCAGGTGGAACAAATTCTCGCGGAGCATCATGCCTATCTGAATGGCAGCGGTTTCCCTCCTGAAGCAGGCAGCGCGTTCACCTCGGATATGACCCGGATTGTGATGGTGACGGACCGCTACGACGAATTGTTGACGGGTTTCGGCGGAGCTTCGCCGCTGACCCCGCATCAATCGCTCCAGCGGCTGTATCAGGAAGGACAAGAAGGCCGGTACGAGAGCCGGCTGATCTCACTATTCGTGAAAGTGATGGGCATCTATCCGGTCTACAGCTATGTTCAACTGACGACCGGTGAGCGCGCCATCGTCTCCGTCATCAATACAGGGAAACTCCACCAGCCCATCGTCACGATCACGCACGATCCATCGGGTGAGCCCTATATCGTCCCCCTCGTGATCGACCTCGCCAACCAGGATGAGCGGGCCCCTCCGCGAGGCGTCCGTTCGGTCCTCGGCACCATCCCGGAAGAGTTTGAACGAGCGTATCACTGATGTCGTCTCCAACCGTCCATCACCGCAGTGCGCAGCCAGGACAGCTGAACGACGCGCCGCAGGCCTGACGGCCTATTCGTAGCGGAGCGCTTCGATCGGGTTGAGGCGCGCAGCCTTATTCGCCGGGTACAGTCCGAAAAAGAGCCCGACGGCCAGGGAGAACAGAAACGCCGTCAGAATAGCCTCGGCTGAAATCATCGTCGGCCAGCCGGCAATCAGGGTCGTCAGCTGGGCGCCGACGATACCCACCATCACACCAATCAGGCCGCCGAACAGACTCAGCGTCATCGCTTCGATCAGGAACTGCGTCAGGATATGGACGCGTTTAGCCCCGACGGCCATACGGACGCCGATTTCCTTCGTCCGCTCGGTGACCGACACCAGCAAGATGTTCATAATTCCGATGCCACCGACCAGGAGGGACACGGAGGCGATGGCAAACAGCATGACCGTGAGCGTTTGACTGGTACTTTCCTGCACCTTCCCGATATCAACCTGCGTCCTGATCGTAAAATCATCTGCTTGATCCGGTTCCAGCCTGTGCCGAGCCCGCAGCGTCTCCCGAATATGCTCCACGGCCTCGGGCAGATCGGTACTCTGGTCGGTGGACGCGAAGAGCGCCCCGACTGAGCCGAGAAACTGGCTGCCGAAGACCCTCCGCTCCGCCGTCGTGAAGGGAATGAAGATCACGTCGTCCTGATCGGTGCCCTGAGCCGACTGCCCCTTCGGAGCCAGCACCCCGACGACCTGGAACGGCACATTCTTGATACGGATGGTGGCCCCCATCGCCTCTTCGCCAGGATCGAACAAGTTTTCTAACGTGGTCTGGCCGATCAATGCCACACGAGCCGCGCTCTCCATATCCGTTTGGGTGAAGGGCGCTCCACTCGTGAACGACCAATCGCGAATCGTCAGGTAACTCGGGGAGACGCCGTTGACAGGTCCATTCCAGTTCCGGTTCCCGTTGACGATTTGCATCACGTCGCGTTTCGCCCAACCAGTGTCGGATAAGAGCGGGCTCCGTTTTTTCAACTCGGCCGCATCGTTGATCGTCAACGTCACCGCCCCGCCTTGCCCGCCTCGTACACCACTGACCGTCGTCGAACCTGGCGTAATGACAATGACATTCGTCCCCATGCTCGCCACCTGGGCCTGAACCGCAGCTCTCGCCCCCTGCCCGATACTGACCATGGCAATCACTGCACCCACGCCGATGACAATGCCCAGCATGGTGAGACCGGCCCGCAGCCGGTTCCGGCTCAGAATCCGCAACGCCGTCATGACCGTGAGCAGAACGAATGCCGACATCTGGCCCTACGTGACAGCAGACAGGTGAGGCGCGCGACGGACATCCTGCACGATCTGCCCGTCCTTCATGACGAGTTCGCGGGAGGCATAGGCGGCGATATCGGGTTCATGGGTCACGAGAATAATCGTGATTCCATCGTCCCGATTGAGCTGTTCGAGGATATCCATAATTTCACGACTCGACGCGGTATCGAGATTCCCGGTCGGTTCGTCCGCGAACAGGATGGACGGGGCGCCGACCAAAGCTCTGGCAATGGCCACGCGCTGCTGCTGGCCACCGGAAAGCTGCGCAGGATAATGTTGCTCCCGCCCGGCCAATCCGACTCGCTGGAGCGCGGCGGCCGCCTGCCGGCGCTGCTCCTTGATCGAGACGCCGCGATAAAACAGCGGCAATTGTGCATTTTCCAACGCACTGGTCCGCGGGATGAGATTGAAGTTCTGAAAGACGAATCCGATCTGCCGATTACGAAGGTCCGCCAGCAGGTCAGGCTTCGCGGTACTGACATCTAGCCCGTCCAGGTGATAACGGCCTCGCGAAGGCTGGTCCAGACAACCGAGCAGGTTCATCAACGTGGACTTGCCCGATCCCGACGTGCCCATGATCGCGACAAACTCGCCGCGCTCAATCGTCAGATTGATGCCGCGCAGCGCCTGCACTTCGACATCACCGATGCGATAAATTTTCCAGAGGTCTTCGCACACGATCAAGGGAGCCACAGTGCCTCATACAGAAATATTTCTGCACCTGCTTATCCGCTGGACGAGTTTCGCGCGATGGGACCGATTACAATGATGCGCACGGCTCGAGTGACCGTTCCGCCAACGCTAGATTCCGCGATCCCGCCGCCCGCCACGCTGCTGCCCACCGCCGAAGCCCGGTGGAAGCTCTCCGCCTTTGCGCTCGCCGCGCGGAGACTCAATTCCGGTCACGACCTGGTCCCCCTCCTGGATTCCTGCCGCCGCAATTTCGACATACGATCGATCCGATATACCCATTTCGACCGGAATGCGTTCCAACTCTCCCGCAGCATCCAGCTTCCAGACTCCCCACTGCCGGTTCACGGAATCAGCAGTTCCGGCCGCTGGCCGCGTGCCTCCGCTGTCCCCCTTGTTCTTCGACCCGGCCTCTCCCCTCTCGTCTCGAACCGTCTTGGGAGGCACAAAGCGAAGGGCCGCGTTCGGGACCTTCAGCACATCGTCCCGCTTGTTGACGACGATGGAGACATTCGCCGTCATCCCCGGCTTCAGACGAAACGCCGGATTCTCGAATTCCACCACAACGTCGTACGTCACGACGTTCTGAATATTGATGGGCGCATTGCGAACCTGACGAACCCGTCCCTGAAAGGCTTCTCCGGGATAGGCATCCACGGTAAATGACGCCGCCTTGCCGTCGACAATGCCGCCGATGTCGGCTTCACTCACATTGGTATCGACCTGCATCTTGGTCACATCCTCTGCGATCAGAAACAGAGTCGGAATGGAGAAGCTGGCGGAAATGCGCTGGCCGACCTCAACCAGCCGAGAAATTACCACCCCGTCGACCGGTGAACGAATCACCGTATACTTAAGATCCAACTCGGCCGCTTGCAACATGGCTTCCGCCTGCTTGACGGCGGCTTCGGTCACTTTCAGTTGCGCGACGGCCCCCTCGGAAGCCGTCAACGCCACATCGACTTCATTCTGCGAGATGAACTGTTGTCCGATGAGCGACTTGGCTCGATCCAGTTCGCGCCGCCGCTGAGCAAGATCGATCCGCGCCTTCTCAAACGCGGCCTTGGCATTCGCGAGACTGGCGACGGCCTGATCGCGCCTGGCCTGGTATGGAAAGGGATCGATGCGGGCGACGACTTGATTCGCCTTCACTTTGGAATTGAAATCCGCATGCAGGCTCTCGATCATGCCCGAGACCTGGCTTCCGACCTGAACCGTCGTGATGGGATTGATCGTACCCGTGGCGGTAACCAGCGAGACGACGGTACCGCGTTCGACGGGAACCGTGCGGTAACGCAGGGGGACCTTCCGTTCGCCGTTGAAAAACACGTAGCCGACGATGGCCAGGCCGAGCGCAAGCACCCCGACAATGATACTGACACGGCGCATGAACAGGCGTTCCTCTTCGCCAAATGCTGCCGGCATTCTAGCAGAAAACAATTTCACGATGTCAGGCAGAGACCCGCGCGTGGACCTCGTGTGGGGCGGCAGCACAAAAGACAACGGCCGTTTGCCGGAGAGGCAAACGGCCGTTCGTTCAGAGTGTCCACCGGCAGCGGACCTGCGTGGAGTCATTTAGGGGCTGACGGTAATGCGGTCCTTGATGTCGTCGAAGACGTCTTTGGTCACTACATTCTTCGCGACGAGCTCGCCTTTGACGCGATAGGGACGGTTGCTGACGATACGGTCAGCCACATCCTGCGTAATCCCGAGCGTGAGCACAAGATCCGCAGACGGCGCCTTGTTGATATTCAGCAGCGGCGCAGCCGGTGCCGCGGCATCGAAGGGGGACGGCGCAGGTGCGGCCTTCGGGGAAGCAGACCCACCGCCGCCAAGCGGCGCGGTCACGGCCGGAGATTCCATCCCCGATGACAGGGATCGCGACCGTTCCTTCATTTCTTTCTGATACCGCGCAACCAACGACTTCAATTGTTCATTGTGCCGGCGGGCCTCTTCATACTCCTGCTTCACGCTTCGGTTTTGCGCGCTCAGCTGCTTGACCTTGTCTTCCAGTTCCTTGGTCCTGACGTCGATGGTATCGCGCTCTTTATCGCGCCCGTGCTGGATCCGTTGAAGCTCATCGCGCGCAATCTGGCTTTCGGATCCGAACTTGGCGTTCAAATCCTTCAAGGTCTTGACCTGTTGCTCCAGGGCATTTTTCTGCGCTCGCGCGCGCTCCAGTTCACCCCTGGTGGCATCGGCATCGGCAAGCGCCTCATGATATTTCTTGTCACTTACGCACCCGCTGACGGCCATCGCGCTCATCAGCGCAAGCCCAGCCATCCACACATGCCTCATGCGACCCTCCCTGTTCGATCCGGACCGATCGGACTTCTGCTCTCTTGTTGTGTGTATGCCATCACCTCAACTTTGTCAACAAGTTTGCCGATTGCGCAGGGCCAGCCGGCAAGTTCCTTCTGACCAAAACACCGCGCCGCCAAATGCAACAACGCTTGACTGCCGGTGACCAGTCTGGGATTATGCAACGACTGTTCGGGACAACCACGCAACCACCCGCAGCATCCCACACACCATCTCGCACGCACTATGATGAACTGGGGCCCGGAGCTCGCCGTTATTCTCGGCATCATTGAAGGTCTGACGGAGTTTCTTCCCGTCTCCTCGACCGGCCATCTGATTCTCGTCGGGCACGCCCTCGGATTTACGGGGGATATCGCCTCCAACGTGGAGATTTCCATTCAGCTGGGTTCGATTCTCGCGATCATCGCATACGAGCGCACCAAACTGGCGTCGCTGGCCTCCCATGCGCTACGGGAACAACAGGACTTTCGCTCGTTGATCGCGAGCCGGGGGACGAAATCCTGGGCTACGACCATTCAGGAGTCGATCACGGCCCAACCCAATCTGTGGTTCGTCATCGGATTGGGCCTGGCCTTCCTGCCCGCCGCACTGGTGGGATTCCTCGCGCATAAGTCGATCAAGGCCTACCTCTTTTCGCCGACCACCGTCGCTATCTCATTAATTGTAGGCGGCATCGTCATTCTGGCGGTCGAACGCATGCAGAGCCGCGTGCGTGTGAAAGAGCTGCTGCAGGTGACGCCCCGATCGGCCCTGCTGGTGGGCCTGGCTCAATGCGCCTCCTTGATTCCAGGCATGTCCCGCTCAGGCTCGACCATTGTCGGCGGCCTGCTGGCCGGCCTCGACCGGCGCGTGGCCACCGAGTATTCTTTCTTCCTAGCCCTCCCGACCATGATCATCGCCACGATCTATCAGATGCTGAAATCGCAGGCCTCGTTTTCGCAGGATGACTATGTGGCGCTCGGGATCGGCCTGGTGGTGTCGTTTGTGGTGGCCTGGGCCGTGATCGCCGCCTTCCTCACCTTCGTGCAACGCCACAGCCTCAGCGTGTTTGCCTACTACCGCATGGTGCTGGGCGTCATCGTGCTGCTCGTAGTCCGATAAATTCATCCACCATCAGGAGTCGAATCGTCATGGCAAGTAACATAGACAGCGTCCACGTCTACGATACGTGGGTCAAAGGCAAGAACGGCAAACTGCACTTCGACGTGATGACGACCAGCCAGGACAAAGCCCTGACGCTGGCGAAACAGTATTTGGTGGGAATCGGCGAACCGGGAGCGGTGATTACGCTCAAGGAATGCCAGTTCTGCCATACGGAACCGCTCGTGATGTTTTCCGTCGAGCAGCAGCGGCAGTTCCGGGAGCAAGGCGGATTTATCATCACCCTGCCGGTGTGATGGCCTGGAGCGGGCAGGTTACGAAGGTGGCTGCCCGGAAACGACCGGGTGGTCTTCCGGCTCCTTCTCCGTCGCGAAGTGAAGAATCAAAAAGACGACGCCCACGGTAATCGCGGAATCGGCCACGTTAAATGCCGGCCAGTGATACCCGTTGAGATAGAAATCGAGGAAGTCGATGACTTCCCCGTAGCGCAACCGGTCTAACAGGTTCCCGACCGCCCCGCCCAGAATTCCCGCCACGCTGAGCCGCCCCATCCAGTCCTCTTTCGGCATGCGCACCATGATCATCGCCAGCAAGCCCACGGCAAAGACCGACGTGAGGCCGAAGAAGACGAATCTGAACGAGCTGCTGCTGGATGAGAGAAAGCCGAAGGCCGCACCCGGATTGCGAATGTAGGTGATGCTGAAGAAGTTGGCGATGACGGGAATGGACTCATGGAGCCGCATGGTCTCCATAACGGAAACCTTCGTGACCTGATCCACCACCACGATCGCCAGGCTGAGCAGCCCGAGCAGCAGATAACGGATGGACTGGCTCAACGGACGGCCTCGATACAACGATCGCACAGGGTGGGATGGTCGACAGACGTCCCCACTGCCGACCGGTAATTCCAGCAGCGTTCGCATTTGGCGCCCCCAGCCTTATCCACCGTCACGGCAAACCCGGGCAACTCCGCGAGATGATCGGCCCGGGTGAGGACCACATCTGACACGATGAAGAACGATGAGAGCTCCTGCTCATACCGCGTCAGAAACTCATGCCGCGTGGCATTCGCCTCGATGACGACCTTTGCCTCCAGCGGCGCGCCGATCACCCTGTCGCGACGCTTCACTTCCAGCGCCGCCTGAACCGCCACTCTCACTTCCAAGAGTTGCTCCCACCGCTCCGCCAGCTTCGCATCGGCCCAGCGCGGATCGACCGCAGGGAACATGGCGATGTGCACGCTCTCCGCCTTGGCTTCCGCCCGTATGGACTCGGGCAAGGTCCTCCAGATTTCCTCGGCGGTGAAACTCAGCACTGGCGCCATGAGTTTGGTCAACGCCACCACGATGTCGAACAACACCGTCTGCGAGCCGCGCCGGAGCGGAGAATCCTTCCGGAACGTATAGAGCCGGTCCTTCAGGATATCGAGGTACACGGCACTCAGATCGACGGAGCAGAAATTATTCAACGCGTGAAAGATCGAATGGAACTCAAACTCGTCATACCCCTTCCGCACGCGCGGGATCAGGTCGCTCAGCCGCATGAGTGCCCAGCGATCTAGCTCAGGCAACTGCTCGAAGGGCACACGATGCTGCGCCGGATCGAAATCGTAGAGGTTGCTCAGCAGGAAGCGGCAGGTATTGCGAATCTTTCGGTACGCCTCGATCAGGTGATTCAGGATCTCCTGGGAAATCCGAAGATCTTCGCGATAATCCTGCGCCGATACCCAGAGACGAAGGATTTCCGCACCCGATTGCTTGATGACATCCTGCGGCGCCACGACGTTCCCCGCCGACTTGGACATTTTTCGCCCGGCCCCATCCAGCACGAAACCATGCGTCAACACGGCCTTATACGGCGCGCGATGATCGGTGATCACACCGGACAACAGAGCGCTATGGAACCAGCCGCGATGCTGGTCCGACCCTTCCAGGTACAGATCCGCCGGATACCATTGGCGCGGCTTGAGGACGGCCGCGTAACTCACGCCGGACTCGAACCAGACATCCAGAATGTCGCGCTCCTTCTCGAACTCGGTTCCGCCGCAACCTTCACATTCGGTGCCGGCAGGCAGCAGCGCGCCGGCTTGATTGGCAAACCAGTAGTCGGTGCCATGTTGCCCGATTAAGTCCGCCACATGGTCGATCACACGCGGATGGGCCAGCACCTTGCCGCACGTCACGCAGGTAAACCCCGGTATCGGCGTGCCCCAGACCCGTTGGCGCGACAGGCACCAGTCGGGGCGATTCTCGATCATTCCATTGATCCGGTCGCGGCCATAGGCCGGAATCCAGCGCACCCGTTCGATCTCTGCCAACGCTTCTTTCCGTAGATCATTCGTCTCCATGGAGACGAACCACTGCTCGGTCGCGCGAAAGATCACCGGCTGCTTACACCGCCAGCAATGAGGATAGGAGTGATTGAGCGAGCCGTGGCCAAGCAGCCGACCGTTTTCCGTCAGGCGCTCCACGATTTTCGGATTGGCCTTGAACACATGCTGACCGGCAAACTCAGGAACGGCCTCGGTAAACTTCCCGCCATTGTCTACGGGGGCCAGGATTTCGAGTCGTTCGCCAACGCTGGCCTTGGCATTGTGATCCAGCACCAGCAGGTAGTCTTCCATGCCGTGGCCCGGCGCGATGTGCACACAGCCGGTTCCCTGCTCCAACGTTACGAAATCACCCAGGAGCAGCGGCGAAAGACCCGTGGTCAGCGGCCGCTGCGTTTCTAATCCCTCAAATCCCTCGCGGCCTTTTTTCACCGCGACGATGGTGTAGGCCGTCAGATTGCAGGCCTTGGCCACCGACTCGACCAACTTCTCGGCCATGACCAGCAATTCGTCCCCGACCAGCACAAACGCATAGTCGATATCGGCATGGAGGCAGACGGCCTGGTTGGCCGGCAAGGTCCAGGGTGTGGTCGTCCAGATCAGCACCGATGCCTGTTTCGCTTCGGCAGGGAACGAAAGCGGCCCGAACCTCTTGGTCAACACAGAGGGCGGGCTGACCAGGGGAAACTTCACATAGACCGACGGCGACGTGTGGTCCTCGTATTCAACTTCGGCCTCGGCCAATGCCGTCTGGTCTTGCGTGCACCACAAGACCGGCTTCAGGCCTTTATAGACCCCACCGCGCTCAACAAACCGGCCGAACTCACGGATGATAGTGCCCTCATAAGCCGGGTTCAACGTGAGATACGGCTGCTGCCATTCGCCCAGCACGCCCAGCCGTTGAAACTCCTCCCGCTGAATCGCCACATACTTCTCTGCATATTCCTTACAGAGCTTGCGGATCGCGAGCGCATCCAAATCCCGCTTCTTGTCGCCCAGTTCCTTCAAGACCTGATGCTCGATCGGCAGGCCGTGGCAATCCCACCCCGGCACGTAGGGGACCTGATAGCCGGACATCGTCTTCGATTTGACGATGATGTCTTTCAGAATTTTGTTGAGGGCGTGGCCGATGTGGATCCGTCCGTTCGCGTAGGGCGGCCCGTCGTGGAGGATGTATTGCTCCCGCCCCCGGCGGGATTCCTGAATCTGTTCGTACAACCGTTCCTGTGCCCAACGGGCCAGCATCTCCGGCTCCCGCTGCGGCAGGTTCGCCTTCATGGGAAAGTCGGTCTTCGGCAAATTGAGAGTCGATTTATAGTCCATAGAATAATCTATTCGAGAGGCAACAGAGCCATGAAGTGCGTGCAAAAAGAGGACTATACCGAAACCAGGCGAGAGGAACCAGTGCTTTGTTGGCAGCCGAAGCCATGTGGCAAGGTGATTAGTAGGATCTGCCTGTCCTGCAAGCTGTTCAGAAAAGTCGTCCGGCAAGGCCGCAGCGAGGGAGCATGCGAGGCGTACCCTTGCGGTACGTTGAACATGCGAGCGACGCGAGAACGCCGGCGGCGGCGAAGAACGCCCGGTGCGAGGCGTTCGCGACTGAGGCCCGCCGTGGCTTCTCGCAAGTGAGGCTGACGCAGGCGTACTTCCAGTACGTTGAGGAGGCTGAACGAGAAAAGCCACGCCGGGCGAGTGGATCGAACGACGTAGCCGGCGCGTTCAACAGCTTGCTAGCTGAGCGCCATCATGCGGTCTAGCGCCACCTTCGCCAATTGCTTTTCGTCGTCCGGCACGACGATCCGGTTGACGACATGCCCCTCGGCGAGATTTTCCAGCGCCCAGCAGAGATGTGGCGCGTCGATGCGATACATCGTCGCGCATTGGCAGACCGTGGAGGAGAGGAAAAACACCTTCTTATCGGTCTGCTCATGCTTCAGGCGATTGACGAGGTTGAGTTCCGTCCCGACCGCCCAAGTCGTCCCCGCAGGGGCCGCCGTAATCGTCCGAATGATGTACTCCGTCGATCCGACCAGATCGGCCTTGTCGACCACATCTTCATGGCATTCCGGATGCACAATCACTGTGCCCTCGGGATGCTTCTTGCGGAAGTAATCGATGTGCGACGGCTGAAACATCTGGTGCACGCTGCAGTGGCCCTTCCACAGGATCAACTTCGCCCGCTGAATGGCCTCGACCGAGTTGCCGCCACGCGGCATGTAGGGATCCCAGACGATCATCTGCTCGCGCGGGATACCCATTTTATTCGCCGTGTTTCGCCCAAGGTGCTCGTCAGGGAAAAACAGGATCTTCTCACGTCGCGCCCAGCTCCATTCGATCACCTTACGCGCGTTTGACGAGGTACAGGTCAATCCGCCATGTTCGCCGCAAAAGGCTTTCAAGATCGCGGCAGAGTTCACGTAAACCGCCGGCATGACCGTCTCTTCCACCGGCACCACCCGGCCGAGCGCATCCCAACACTGCTCCACCTGTTCAATCGCCGCCATGTCCGCCATGGAGCAACCGGCCGCCATATCGGGAAGAATGACGGTTTGATTGGACCGGCTCAGCACATCGGCGGTTTCCGCCATGAAATGCACGCCGCAGAAGACCACATAGGGACGATCGGAACGCTGTTCGGCAACTTGCGCCAGGATGAGGGAGTCGCCGCGATAATCGGCATGCTGAATGACTTCATCGCGCTGATAATTATGGCCGAGAACCATGACACGCTCACCGAGCGTCCGTTTGGCCGCACGGGTCCGTTCAAAGAGTTCTTCGGCAGACAAGGATTGATAGTCGGTGATAGGACGGGGAAGCGTGGCGACTGGTTTCACCTGCAGCCTTTCGGTTGAGTCCATACCCTGTGCCACGAAGAGACACAGCCGTAATAATTCTACGACACCCTCTCGCCGCTACGCAATGAAATGAGTCGGAGCAGATGGCCTAGGAAGGGTTGAGAAGATAGGGCAAGGGGGCCAGAAGAGCCGGTGCCCGAGGCAATTGGTCCGCCACGAACGCCTGCATGATCGCCGATTGAGCCCAGCCAGCTCGAAGCCTGCCAACTCGTCGGTAACTGGCTCAAACAAGACAGGCGTCGCCCTTTCCAAAGACCGCACACGCTCACCGGAATAATGGATACGCCTCCGCCTTTGCAGTACACTGCGAACGAGCCACTCCAGATAAAAGGAATCGATATGCTGGAACTCAGACCGACCTGTGAGCATTGCAACAACGCTCTGCCACCCCACTCATTGGACGCGCGCATCTGCTCCTATGAATGTACGTTCTGTGCCGCCTGCGTGGAGCATGTGTTGAACAATGTTTGCCCCAACTGTGGCGGCGGTTTCGTGCCCAGACCCATCAGCACAGGCCGGTTGATCCCTCGGCTCATGAGTTGTTTTCGGCCGCTATTAAAACCATACCGCCTGAAAAACGGTAGCACGTGAGTGCGGCTCGTCAGAAGTTACCTAATATGATTTCGCGGCCGTGGCAGGCGCGCCCTTCAGACTTGCGGTAAAATATACTTGGTAACGAGTCGCCTCACCCACGGAGACTCGCACGCCCTTCAGTTGACACCCCTGGCGATTCTGCGTACTCTCCGCCGCCAGATGAGCTACGTACCACGCCGGATCAAAGGGCTTGGGCGGCAGGTGGTCGCCGCGATCGCGTTGATCGGCATCTTCAGCCTGACGCTTGGCTGTCAGTACGTGCGCCCGACGATGAACGCACCGCTCGCCACGTGGGACCCCACGTATGGCTATCGCTCTACGAACCTGCCTCCATCCAAAACGGGTAGCTCCGACAGCCTCTTCATTGTGGCCTCGTTCTCTGGCGGCGGCACAAGAGCGTCGACTCTTGCCTATGGCGTGCTGCGGGAACTGGCGCGGACGCAGATCGTCTGGGAAGGCCAACGCAAGCGGCTGCTGGATGAACTCAATATCATCAACGCCTTGTCGGGAGGCAGCTTCACTGCGGCCTACTATGCCCTGTACGGCGATCGCATCTTCGACGACTTCGAAACGCGCTTTCTCCGGAAGAACTGGGAGAGCGAATTGCGCGCGCGGATCTTTCGATCCCCGATCAACTGGTTCCGTATGTGGTCACCCTTCTTCGGGCGCGCGCATATTTTTTCTGAACTGCTGGACGAAGCGCTGTTCGAGGGACACACGTTCGGGGATCTCATGGCACACCCCCGGCGGCCAATGATATTCATTCATGCCTCCGACATGGCCAGCCTCTCGCGATTTGAATTCAATCAACGCCAGTTCGACTTGATCTGCTCCGATCTGAATCAGTTGCCGTTGTCGGTGGCCACTGCCGCCTCCAGCGCTTTGCCTCTGCTGCTCAGTCCGATCTCCATGACCAACTATGCCGGGCAATGCGGGTATATGCTGCCGCTCCAACTGCAAGAGCTCCGAAAAACCTCGTGGGGACGGCTACGGGCGACCCAGCTGCGGGCATACCTCGATGCGAAAAAACGTCCGTACATCTATCTGCTCGACGGCGGGCTTTCCGATAACATCGGCATGCGAGAAGTGTTGGAAAACACGGCCTTCTACGGAGATATTGAGTCTACTTTTGTGTCATTGGGCGCAAAACAGATCAGAAAACTGGTCTACCTGATGGTGAGCGCAGAGACCTCGCCGGATCCGGACCAATATATCCTGAACGAAATCCCCGGCCTGATGCGCGTGAGCCGGGCACTTGTTGATATACCCATCAATCGCTATTCCACCGACACCTTGGAGTTCATGAAGCAATCTGTCGAGCAATGGCGGACGCAACTTCTCCAGCGACCGCAGGGCATCGAAAGTGCGTTCACCCCCGATGCAGACATCTATATTATCAACGCCAGCTTCACGGAGATGGAGGACTTACAGGAACAAGCACGCCTCATGAATATTCCAACGAACCTGGCCTTGACCGGAGAACAGGTCGATCAGCTTCTCCTAGCCGGGTCCCACCTTCTTCGGAACGACAAAGAGTTTCAACGTCTCATGCGGGACTTGGCGGAGGAAGCTGCGGGTGCCTCGTCCCCCTAAGAGCGCGTATGCCTCGCCGCTCTTTCGCTTCACCGTGATAATTTCGCCCTTCGCCTCGGCCACCCACTAGGCCGCACCATCCATTTCGAAGTGCGCAGGCGGCACTCCTGGGCAAGATCATGTTTGAGAACACCGACATGATCCCGGAATCGTTCTCGTATGCCGGACCATACGCAGGCGAGTCTGAGGCGATACAAACGCGCGACACACGCCGCGTGCGCTTGCTCTGCTCCTGCCTTCAGAAAAGGGCGGAACAATTAGTAGCTCGGGAAGTTTTGGTGACTGAGCCGTGGGAGCAGAATCGGTGACCGGAATATTGATCGGATCGCCGCGGGCGACTGAACCTCCGATTGCGGAACGTGATGTAATTTGCAACTACTGCGGCAGCGGAATCGTCAGCAGAATTTCCCCCATCACGTCTTGCGGCTTAAAATCCTTCTTCGGGCTATTGGGATGGGCATTGTGGCAGCCGACGCACGACTGCGAGGCGGCTTTGTCTGCGTAGAGGGCTTGAAACACGGGAGTGCCACCTTCAGCAGTCACGGCCGTATAGGGCTGGTCTGGATTGACGAGGATTTCTGTCAGGCCGGCTCGTTCGAAGTCGGTCATCGGCCGATTCTTGGCATTGATGGCCCAGTTGCTGATCAACCGGTATTGCAACCCACTCCGGCCGGCCGCGACCAGTCGACCCGTTTCCAACAAATATTGCGCCGGAAGGGGGAGCCGCGAGGTCTCCCGCCAGTTTTCCGCAGCAAAGGCAATTCCGCGCATCTGCATCCGCTCCACGACATCCGTGGTGTAGAAGGTGCGATCGGCCTGGATGACGCTATGCAGGTACTCGGCCACCGCCCTGGCGGGGATGCAGGTGGATGGATTATCGCCCTTCCCTGCGGCCGCAGGGCCCCACTGTCCAAACAACCCCATCGCACTCGCGCCCAAGACCAGCCCAATCCAAAACCCTTTTCCCTTCATGATGTGCCTCCTTTCTGTGAGCGCAGTCCATCATCGATCTTCAGAAAGATTACGCCCACACGCATGAGAATGCGAGCAGACCGGCCGGCACGTGATTTCTCCCGGAGAACTGCGTATGATTGCGCACGGCACCATCTCAGTCACTCTGGAGAGGAGGACACCGCCCAATGACAAGCATAACACCGTTGCCTGGTCGCTTTGTGTACTTGCTGGCACTGGGACTCCTGTCGAATCCGCTCTTCCCCTGGCCGACTTCCGAGGCGCAAGCCGACTCATTCAACGCGAAACCAGGCGCCTGGGAGATGACCTTCACCACTCAATCCAGCGGGATGCTTATCCCGCCGGATGTGCTCGCTGCGATGCCGCCGGAACAACGCGCCAAGGTCGAGCAGTCGATGCAACGGCGTTCCGGCAAACCCAAGACCCATACCGTCAAAACCTGTCTGACCAAAGAGGATCTCGATCAGCATCGCATCATCAAGGAGGATGACGATGAGCCCGGGTGCAAGACCACGGTGGTGACGAAATCCTCAGCCAAACTGGTCTTTGAACGCGCGTGCCCTCCTCCCCATGCATCCACTTCACAGGTGACGGTCGAAGCCCAGACCACGGAGTCCTTGATCGGAAGCATGGACACCGATCGCCCGCGCGCCGGCAAAGTTCACCTCGACTTCAAGAGCCGCTGGATCGGCGCGAGTTGTACCGGCATTGCGGACTGACCATCGGCCCATCTGAGCCATGAGGCACCTCCGCCACTAGGAGCCTGTCCGAGTAATCGCCCGACGAGCAATGGAAGCCGCCTTCTTAGAAGATGATCCGATGGTCTCGGCAGGGACTTGGTGATACCCACAGGGAGAGCGAACGCGTGGAGGCTTCACAGTG
>WBZN01000402.1_pt1 | contig 36106 bp, 56 predicted proteins | sample 5204281 | NCBI WGS metagenome assembly WBZN01 (sample SAMN12344347, study PRJNA552823) | activated sludge metagenome | biome: Activated sludge suspended growth; feature: Nitrification reactor; material: Wastewater; isolation source: activated sludge from nitrification reactor of wastewater... | reverse complement strand
ATGCTCGGACACGCTCGCGTTCTGCTTTTGCGGCCTCTTGTGACGCCGTGGCAAGCTGTTCCTGCGTATTTCTGACTTCGATGAACGCCCCTTGCAGATTCAGCAAAGATTGCAGGGTTTGTTCGGAAATGCCATTGACACTGCCAAACGACTGCACCAACGAGCGAAACTGATCTTTTGTCAGGTCGGTGGACAGACCCAGTTTCGTCAGTTCGGTATTGAGCCGTTCCTGTTTAGGAGCAAGCCGCTCCTGTTCGTTCAGGAAGTTATCGGCAAAAAACTGCGCTTTAGTCATCAGTGCGTCGATGCCGCCAGCCGCATCGACAAATGCCGTGCGACCCTCGAAGCTGGATCCGGACACGAATGCCCTGGCGTTTGCCACCGAACTACCGAGCAACGTGCCTGCATCGACCAGTGCGGTGAATTCGGCATTCAGCCGCGTCAACGTGGCAAAGGCCGATTCTCCGGATTTAGCCAGCTCGTTGATTTGAGGCACCAGACCGCGGGCAAAATCATCGCCGATACTGGCGAGCATGCCTTGAATCGCTTCCTGCGTCAGCGTTTTGCCTTTTTCCGATTCGAGGCGGATTTCACGGCTGTAGCCGGTGATCGAATCCTTGCTGATGCCCAGGTTGTCGGCAAACTGTCTCGCGCTATCGGCAAATGCACCGATGGTGGTATCGAACAGCTTGACCAGCTCGGATTCATTCTGCGCCGATTGTTCGTGGTGCTTGTTGCGGACCAGCAGCCCGCCCTTGGCGCGATAGACATCGGTCACCCGACCGTCGAATCCGTCTTCACTGGCCGTGCCGATGGCTACCTGCTGGCGAAACTTCATTGGGCCATGTCCGAACAGCGAATTCATGAGCGGCACGACCGGAATAAAATCACCGAGAATTGGGATGTCGCCAACCGCATTCATGGCCTTGCCAAAACCGCCACCCATGCGCTTATCGCCCGCAAACGAGCGGAATAATTGCGTTGCAGCAAATGCGGCCATCAATGGACCAGCAGCGGCCCCCACGAAAGACCCGGCGGACGCCCCAAGTGCATTGGCACCAGTGAGTCCCGATGCACCCCACAGCGCTTGCGCACCTTGTGCTGCGGCAGCGCCGGTACCGCCCATGCCGGAGGCAAACGCGGATATGGTGCTCGAACCGACCATGCGTCCGAGGCCACCGATCAGGCTGGAACCGCCATTGACGATCCCACTGGAAAACCCGTTAAAAATGGTCTTGCCTGCGTTAAGCAGGTTTGCGCCATTGAACAGGCTATTCAGCATGCCGCCACCGGCAGGCGATCCCCCTGTCAGTGCACCGGCAAAAGAGCCCTCAAGCGATGCGCCGATATTGATGATCCATTTACGAACCGTGAGCTGGTACAGCATGTCGATGATGGCGATCTTGATCGATTGACCGATGGACTCCATGGCCGATTTGCCATGCGCGGCAAACTGGACAAAAGCGTTTCGGGCGGTCTGCTCGACATTACCCCACATCTGGTTCCATTCTTGCGACGCCTTGCGTGCCGCTTCCCCGGCCGCCCTGGCTGCTTCCTGCTCGGATTTTTCGATGGCTTTGATGGCTTCCATGCGCTGCTTCTCGGCTGCCATCAGTTCTTCCTGACGTTGCGTGGCCAATGCCCAGGCTTGCGCGGAAGCCATGATTTCCTGCGCCAGCTCTTCTGTCGGGGCTTTGGCAGCCTCGGTGGCGGCCACCAGCATTTTTTTCTGGATGGCGTTCAGGCCGATCTGTTCGGTTTCGAGTTTGAGCGCTGCGATGACGCGGGTGGAGCTGTCCACCATGCGCTGCATTTCACGTTCGGCTGCCGCAGCTGCACGCTCTCGCTCCTTCGCGACTTTCTCGGCGGCATCCTTCCATTCCTTGGGCAACTCCGGTTTGGCGCCAGGCGTGACGACCTTCTTACCCGACATCGCTTCTGCAGTTTCCTGCGCGGCCTGCCCCAGCCGCTTCAGATCCTGGATACCGTCATCGATACGCTGCTCGAGCGCATCGACATCTTTTTTGCTGAAAACAAAATTATTAAATGGGGCGACCCCGTTCATGCCGTTCATGCGCTCCAGCTCAGTGCGCATTTCAGCTATTTTCTGCTTCTGTGCATCAACAGCCGATAGTACTTTGGCGCCCGATAACGCATCGACAAACCGCGTTGCCAGCACGATGCCGCTCGACAACAGATCAAGCAGGCCGGTATTGCCAATGGCGGTTTTAAGATCGGAAAACGAGTTTTCCAACCGATTGATTTTGGCATTGAGCCCTTGTGCAGCGGCCTGCGACTGCGCGCCAAAAGTGGCTTCCAGCTCTACAGCCAGACCCGGCAACAAGCGCTCTGCGGTCACCTGACCCTGCTCCAGCATTTTGTCCAGCTCGGCGGTGGTAACACCAATCGCTCGAGCGGCCATCTGGAATGCACCAGGCAGGCGCTCACCCAGTTGCCCGCGCAATTCTTCTGCGTTGACTTTGCCCTTGGATATCATCTGCTGGATGGCCAGCAGTGCCCCACCGGTATCTGCTGCAGACATACCCAGCACGGTGGCAGCCTTGGCTACCGCCAGAAAAATGTCTCGGGTGGCTTGACCTTCAAGCTGGGTACCCTTGGCGGCTGCCGCCAGCTTGGCATACTGGCTCGATGTGGTTACAAACTGCAGCCCGAGTTTTTCCGATTCCTGGCGCAGAAAAGCGGTTTCACGAGCTGCGGCTTCTGCGCTGCCAGTTGCGACGACAAGAGTATTGTTCAGGCGCTCATTGGCCAGTGCAGTATCGATGATGGCGCGGCCTCCCGCCATGGCTGCCTGGTACGACAGATAGGCACCTGCGCTCTTGGTCAGCGCACTGCCAACGCGGTCGATGGCGTTGCTCTGCTCATCGGCTGCGGCTGCCACGTTCCGGCTGGACGCGGCCTGACGTTCCTGTTGCTGGGACAGACCGGCCGACTCTGCTCCTGCCTTTCTGGCGGAATCGGCAAGTCCTGCCAAAGCCGCCTTGGCGGCATTGGTCTCGGAGACGAGAACGCGGCCATCGGCGGTGATACGGATGCCGACATCGAATGTCTTGCTCATCGTCTGTTCAGCACCTCAAGCGCTGCCGACTGCATCGCCAGCAGGCTTTCCATCAGCGCACGCCTTTTGGTGGGTCGAATGTTGAACATGATCAGCGCACTCTCGATATCAGCGCGATGCACGCCAACAAACTGGCCAGAAAAGCCATCCTGCTGGTAACTGCGAGACAGCGACAGAAAGATGCGAACGGTTTTCCAGTTTTCCGGCCATACCGCAAAACTCTCGTCATGATCATCCTCCCTGTTCTGTTCGTGCTGTTCGATTACCTGCTGCCATTCCTGCGGATCGGCAAAACGCTCATCCACAGGCAACTGTGCTGACCGTGCCGCCCAGTGACGGGCGGCATCGATCAGTTTTTTGCGGTTGCTTTCTTGCCCTGTGAAATTTCCAGATAGGCCGCGACGATGCCATTGCGCACATAAGGCTTTGCGATGACCATGTTCAGGTTGTCCTCGGTAAATTCCAGCGGACTGCCGAATTCGTCGCAAATATCGTCGCCCCAACCTTTAAATACGTTGTGGATCAGATCCTCATCGTTGCCGCCGTTGGCATAGATGGCAGCGAATTCGGCGCTGGTGATGACGCTGAACTTGCCGGTGAATACCGACTTGGTGGTATTGCCGCCATCACGCGGAACGTTGACGGTGACTGGCCAGCTGATTTCTTTTGGGTTTTCGATTTTGAACATGGTTTTCTCCCTGATTGTGGTTTCTGTATTCCCGCTTTCGCGGGAATGGCGGTTACGGTTTATTGCGTTGCATAGGTGAATTCATCGTTTCCGGCGGAGCTGGGCACAAAATTCAGGTTCATGCTCAGCATCACCAGATTGTCGGTTTCACTGGTTTCCGGGTTGGTCAATTGCACGTTGCTGGCATTTAGCAGCGCCTTGTTTCCAGCCGTGACGCCATGCGTCATCGACAGGGCACCCAGCGTGCCGTTGCGGCAGATGGTCAGGAAATCCTTGACCGATGGTTTGGGGCACTCGATCACGACCTGTCCGGTCATCTTGCGGTTGGTGAAATACATGCGTTCGGAATTGGGCCGGTTCTTGTACACATGCTCGTTGCCCTGCGTGATGGTGAGTGAGGCGAGCGGCGCAGCAAATCCGTGCAGCGTGAAAACGGTATTGGTTTTGGTCATGGCCAGCGGTGTCTGGAATGCCGTCAGCACCGGCGTTCCTGGTGCGGCATCGGCCACGCCTCCATACAGCCCTTCGTAACGCATGTGGATGTAGGGAATCTGCCCCTCTGCCATGCGCCATTCTGCGGAGCCATAAGCGCCAAGCATCTTGTGGCGCACGCCGTCCCAGTAGAAATATTTGGACAGCGATTCCTCGTTGTCCGAAATCATCGCGTAGGTTACGGGGCCGGTCGTAGGTGTTGCCGTCTCCGACATGCCCGCACCACGCATCAGCACGCCATAGCCTGGTATGCCTGCCACGGTGCCTGCTCCTGACATCTCGATGTCGTATTCCATGATCATGGTGTCGCCCACGTTGATCTGGGCGCGGTTGCCAAAATAGGGCAGCGCATGATTGCGTTCGGCATAGCGCACATTCAATGGCTTGACGGTGAAATTCGATATCAGCACATCGTTGGTGCCCACTACCGGGGTGGAATCCGTGCCGTAAGTCGTTTCCAGTTTTGCAATCAGCAGTTTCTTATTGGCCTTCATGGGTCAAACCCTCCGTTTCCGTTTGTTGAGATGCAGCCTGGTCATTCAGGTCCGGCCCGGCAACCCGCTGGCGCTTTCCGGTTGCGGAATCGAATACATAACTGCCGCCAATGCCGCGGAATTCGTCGTTCTGGATGTCGACTGCCAGCGCTTCCGGCTGGCTTTCTGGAGCGGTGTCCTCCGTACTTCTGGTTTTTGCCATTACAGGCTCCTTATGAAATGGGATGTCGTGAATTCGTCCTGCCACCACAGCACCTGGTCGGTGAGTTGCAACAGGCGGCCGCCACCGAATTCGACCGGGTCAAAACCGTCATCAGGCTGCCAGCCATGCAATGCAGTCATGATGCTGGTGCGAAGTGGCAGCAGATCGGACTGGGCGGCATCGCCCCTGGCATCGCGCAGGTTCTGCACGGCCACAACCACGGCAAAGCGCACGGTGTTGTACTGAGAAACCAATTGCGTGCCAGTGCTGGATTCCCGGGAGCGCTCTGCGCTGGGTAGCACAAATGCTGCCGGGGTTTGTTTCAAGCCCTCGGCCGCAGCGGTAAAATCGGCGGCACCGCCCATTAACCTCAATTCCGGCACACTGACCTGCAGGCGGGCGATAATCCATTGATGGTCGAATAGCGCGACAGACACTGTTCATTACCCCCTGATCCACGCCAGCAGCAACGCCACAGCAATGATCAGGATCGCGAGCGGCCATGCCGTGCTACCTTTGCCGATTGCGTACAGCCATGATTTATCCATTGACTGCCCCTGACAGATGCTGGTTGACGATATCCACGATACTGTCCTCGTCCCGTGCGTCTATGCCCAGATAAGGGCGGGCCGGGATGGTTACTTTGCTGACGCGGCGACCGGTTCCATCCGCCACCTTGAAAAACAACCCCTTTGCATTCTTTGCCCTGATTTCCCCACCCGTCTGGTGAATGGCCGCATAGATGGCATTGGTACCCCATTCGGCAAAATCACTGCCAGAGCGACTGGTGATGGAATTCAGCAGGCGGGTGGATTCGATCAGCGTTTTCCCGCCTTTCTGCTGCACCCTGATACTGGGTTGCCAGGCCTTTCCGTCCGGGCCGGCTCCGGTTTTGAAACGGTCGCGCGTTGCGTTTTCGCCATAGGTTGCGATGTCCTGCATCACCTCCGCTGGAGATTGACCCAGCGCAATCAGCCGGTTTAATGCGGCATTGATCTGACGGTCATTGATGTCAACACGGTAAGTCACGGCCATCAGATGAACCCTCCCGAGTTTTCGCGCTTCCATACCGGCTGTGTGGCCGAAATGACAGAAAGATTGCTCGATGCCGGTTTACCCGCGGTGTTGTCCAGCCCCAGTTCGGCGCGGCCGGATGCTACATCGCGCAGCAGAGCGATGGCGTCCTGATAGCGCTTTTCGACGATTTCCGTCACCCGGTCTTCATGCAACGCATAACGGGCCACGTCACATGCCAGGCGCTCCAGTTCGGTTGGCAACGGTGCAGATAGCGGTAGCGAGTAGCGCACGGCCAAATAACCATTGATGCGCGCGTCGGCATCCGCCAGCGCTCGGCTCACCACCGTTGCATCGATCACACCGAGATGCTGGCGGTCGGTGAGCTGGATCAGCTCATCCTCGCCAAAGCGGTCAATCAGATTCTGCTGGGTGGCGTAGGTCATGGTTACTCAGCTTTTGGTGCGGTTTTTTTGGGCGTCTCGGCCTTGGTTGCCGGGGCTTCGATTACCGCGCCGATATCCAGAAGCGGTTTTGCTGAGGCATCATCCAGATCCAGCAATTCCCCCTCCTGACACAGCCTGTTGTCATGGCTGATTTGCCGTTGTGCGATATAGCTTTTCATGTCTGTTTTTCCTGCTGGTTTTTGGTCGGGCTTCCCGGCCTGGCCGGAAAGCTCATGGATCGCTCGTTTAGGCGACAGCGTTTTCAAAGAAATAGCCGAGGTCGGTTGCCGTCACCAGCTCTTTTAGCCGCTCGCCAGAGCGCACGCGGACTGCGCCGTCCAAGCCGATAGTCGGTTCGTCGATCATTCCGGCGATCTTGTCGCCAAACTGCGCGGTGAATCCGAATGTGGCACCTTGCTGTGGTCCCGATGCGCGGTCGCGGTACAGGAATGCAGCGTGCTTGCCCCAGACACGTTGCAGTGCCACGGTCTGGCCTTTTTTGGCGCTGTTGACGAAACCCTGCCCTACGTACACCGCCTGCAATTCGAACAGGTCGGCAAACTGCTGGCGGCTCACCATGCCAGCACCCTGCGCGGTACCGAACACGGCCTGCACGATCTTGGGATGACGGCGCAACGCGGTCCAGGTCTGTTGACCGAAGGTGGCGATGTTGGGTCGCATGACCGGCACATCGAGTGCATCACCAATGGCCTTGATCGGGTCAGAGCTGGCCTGATCTGACCACTGACTGGTGCCAGACAGCGTGACGCGGTTGGCTGCGGCGAAGCTGGTATTGTTGAATACCAGAGCGGCCACGCGTTGTTCGCGGTCCAGGTTGACCAGATTGGTCAAAAACTGCACAGCCATCTGGATCGGGTTTATGCCCTGGTTATCCGCCTTGATGTCGCGGTTAGGCACGAGATCGTCCAGACCGTAGTCATTGACACGGTCGATCACTTCAGCGGCATTGAAATCCACTTCATTGGGCACGCTCTTGCGGCCGACACGGGTATCGGGAACGGTAAAGCCTTGTCCCTTTTCGTAGGTCAGATATTTGAATTCTTCATCGACCGGCGTTCTGGGCAGCACGTCATCGGCGATCAGCGCGATATCCGGATTGCGGTACGCGATTGCGATTGCCGTCAGTTTCGGGTCAATCGGAAATGGTTTAGTGGCCATCTTTTCTCCTGATTAAATGAATTGATTAAGGGTCAAACCGGTTCTGTTAGCCCTGCATCAAGCCAGGCGCCAGCAGCACGTCTGCAATATCCCCAGACACCGCAGAGACTTCCGCGAAGCCGATGATGCGCACGTTCGATCCAGCTGCCGGTGCGGCGGCAACAGCGCGCCCGGAAGCATCTGCCGTTACCGGGTTGCCGCGGGTGACGGTGCCGCCGAATTCGATACGGGCGATGCCGATCTTGTGAATGTCGACGCGTTCGCCACTGGCAGGCGCCAGTTCGCCGCACACACCCATCAGCAGATCGGTTGCGGCTGCGGCCTGGATGACCTCGCCATCGTTTGCGCCAGACTTTACGATGCGGAATGCAGTTATGGCGGCGCCCGCGGTATAGTTTCTTGCCAGAATCTGATTGGCCATTTGTTTAAGCTCCAGTAAGTTGCGAAAGGGTTGGTGTTGCCGGTGGCTCGGGTTAGCGAGTAGCGGTTACGAAATCAACCGCCTGGGCGGTGCTGATCGCAATACCCAGCTGCTCCTGCTCACGCTGGTATTGCCGTGCCGCTTTGGCGATGGCGGCCGAGTCGTTCAGATCGAGACCATCGCTTCCGGGATTGTCATCTGTCGACTGCCTGCGGGTCAGGGCTGCAATCGGTTGCGCGGTCGCGATGTAATCCTGCAGCGACGCCATGTTGACGAAGCCCAGCGATTTGGCCCAGGTTTCCTGCGAGGGCAGGATGCGCCCTTCGGCGATGGCCTTGGTCACCACACTTTCCACTTCGCGCTCCAGTTTTTCATTGCGCAGCTTTGCCAGCTCCAGATGCAGCACCTTCATGTCCTCAACCGGAACAAACCGCGACGGGTCGGGATTGATGGCCGATGCGGTCAGGGTGGCAATCTGCTCGGCCTGCGTCATTACCAGTGCGGCAATGTCAAATCCGGGAGCGGATACAGCGGATGCCGCAGCCCCCTTGATCTGGTCGATTGCCTTTTGCAGTTCCGTGGCGATTTCGTCGACGGTGGCGGTCACTGGCAGGTTCAGCATCCAGCGCAATTGCTCCATTAGTCCTTCCATTTTCGGGGTCTCCTGTATCGGGTTATTCGGGGTTGAATCGGTCAGGCGCGACAACTGGCTGGCGGCGACGGCTTCCATGCCATCGAGAGCCGGGTTGTTGGTTAGCGCGGCATTGATCAGGCGGTGTATCGAGCCGGTCTTGCGGTCGTAGGTAAAAACTGGGGAAATGTAGCGGTATTCGCCATCGGCGATCATCTGGCTGGCACGGTTGGTCCATTGCACTGCCACGGCGTACAGGCCGGTATCGCGCCATTCGAGTTTCGAGAACCATCCTGCAGCCGGAGCAGGCTTGCCGTTTTCGGCGGTCAGCATAGTCTGGTGTTCGTAGTCGATGACCGTGAGGTTCTGACGGGATTCAAAATCAGCGATGATGGCTGTGGCCAGTTCTGCATCTATACGCCAATGCGGCGCATCCTTGGGGCGGCCATCGGCTGCGCGGAATTCTCCGGCAGGGAACAGTTGCACCTCGCCGGTCGGCGTGACCGTGATCGCGCAGGCGGCGACTCCCATCTTAATGACGTCATTAAAATGGTCGTGCGGTATCGTCTGGGGGTGTGTTTTTGGTTTCATGCCGCCATTATTTCAGCGGCAAATCATTGTGTTAATGCGGGGTTAGGTCCGCGCGAAGGGGGTTAGCTTTATAATCCAGATTATCATGAACAAGTGAAACTGTCATAAAATACAGCCCCATTTATCCGACAGGTCCGACAATGAACACGCTCAGCATTAGTGAACAAAACGCCCTTAATGCTTCCAAAGCCAAACGATCGCCTGAAGAACGGGCGAGAGACAATCCAACCTCATCCAAACTGGCCATTGCCGCTTTTTGCTATCACAACTGCCATCAGCAGCAGGCGCCCAATTCGCATACCACCAAGCGCGCCATCAAAAACTGCACGGTCAGAGCATGCCCGTTATGGCCTCACCGTGGCTTTCAAAAAATAGGCGATGGCGCAGCTTTTAAAAAATAAACAAACAAGTCATTTTTAAAATCGATTTTAACGCCAGCATAACGCACCCCACCCCCCCGTTAAAAAAAAATGAAATTTTTTATATATAGTGGGGTGGCCATAAATCAAAATAATCGCCCAAAACGCGTTTAAATCGATTTTGCGTTTTTTGGGTATTGGGCATACAATTTCATTAACGGGTGAGCTGTGGAAATTTCGGAGTCCACAGGCTTGGGCGCAACGGCGCCGATGGATGGAGGGACGTCCGGCCTCCCGCCCGGTTACCTGACATTACCGCGCACAATTTGGTATCTCCCGCCATTAACACCACCAATTAAATCATCCTGTTTGATTTTAAAGCCTGATCTCGCCATGTTGATCTTGCGCTTTGGTTTCTTGGGTACGAAATCCATCTGAACTACCAGTTTCTGCGTGCGCGTATCGACTGCGGCATCCATCACATACAACAGATTTCCCGTGTCATTGTCATAGAGAACGGCTTTGGGATCGGCCAGTTTCACCGGCAATTCCAACCACTCCGCTTCGCTCAACGCATCACCAGCCTGCTCATGCCGGTCGGCTTTCCTGCCCACCATGAGGCGGTCCTGTACGGCTATTTCAGCGGATTGCGGCGCCTTGTCCTGTCTGCGCAGGAATTCAATATCGTCAGGGTGCGCAAAACCGGCCACTGCAAATTTTCCCCGGCCGGTGCCATCGGCAAACGTGTTCATGACAAATTCCTGAAACACACTAATCACACCCGGTGCCTGCAGGGGTTGCATTGCTTGCCACCAGTTCGCCCCTACATCTGCCGGTGACTGGATGATCTTTTCCGTTATGAATCTTGGCAGATTTGCCAAACGTCCACCCGGCGGATAATTGAATGCCGGATCGACACCCAGCGGAATCTTCTGGATTTCACCGGTGCGCTTGTTGGTGTAGGTGTATTGCGGCACCGGCGGCGATTCGCCGACATCCAGTCCGCGGTCATCGAGCATCTTGCGGTTGAACTGCGTGACGTTGCATTTGCACCCCCATGCCTTGACCGGGAAGTGCGCTTTCCAGAATGGATCATCTGCGGGCAGCACCAGATTATCCCAGGCGGAATGCTGCATGCGAGGATGTTCTGAATTGTTGGCGTCGTATCGCAAATAGGGGAAACGCTTTTTTGCCGACTGAATGCGTTCCCACTGGCCTTCGGAATAGGCCGTTCTGAGGTTGGTATCGAAGATGGTTCTGAGCCTGCGCGTGCTGCCCAGTTGCACCAGACTGGTTTCACCCGTCAAGGGATCGGTCATTTCCGCCTTGCCCCACCAGCCTTTCTCCATCAGCAACGGTTTCAGATTCTTGCGGAAATCGGCGAAAGTGGTGCCGTCTTTTAGCGCTGCATCCAGGCCTGCGCGGATGTCGCGCAGGATGTCGAGCTGCGTGACCTTGGCGACGGTGAATGCCGCCTGGTGTTCGGTTTGCCAGACATCCTCCCAGGAAAAACCGAGCCGATACCCCTTTTGCTCAAAGAAGCCGATGGCCTGTTCGGGAGGCAATGCCTGGAAACGGATCATTCCGGTTAACGCGTGATCAGCCGAATGATGGTGGTGGGCTTGGTGGCAAAGCGGCGGCCAAACTTGCGCACAGCCAGATAGAACAGCTCTGCAATCAATGCCCACATGCCGTCGCGGCGGAAGATTTCAGCCATGAACTCATCCAGCAACGGCTTGGTCGACAGCGGAAGCAAGCCCTCGCGCATGAGCTGGTACCCGCCATCGTGCATCAGCGATCCGGCCATGCCGCTTTCGGTATCCGGTGCGCCTGTCACGCCATCCCAGCAATAACCGGGCATGAAAAACATCTTACCGTCGACATCCAGACTGACCCAGCCATTGGTGACGAACTGCTCCGGTCGCAGCGGCGTCTGGATGAAATACGGGTGCTGCAACTGGTATTTGTACCCGTCCTTGTAAACCAGTTGTAGGCTGCGTTCGATTTTGCATTGCATATCATTGTCCTCCGTCGTTGTTGATCTGATCTTTTACGCGTCCATAAATGGCCGCTGCAAACTGTGCCTGCGCCAGCGTTTCCGCCAGCACATCCGCATCCATATCCCTGAGCAACATCGCCAGGCCAGCCTGGAATGCCTCATAGTTTGGCGAGCGTGCGGCCAGTTCCAGAATGGGCGCCACCAGCGGATCGGTGAGGCGCTCCCAGTCTCCGGCCAGTTCGTCGGCAAATGCGTCGAATTCGTCATGGTCAGGTGTTGCCGTCAATGCGGCCATGCTGGTTGCTGCTGGTTTCCCTGGTATGTTCCCGAAACCATTTTCGGGAACAACAGACTGCGCGGCGGTCAGTACCGGTTCATTGCCTTCCGGCTCAGGAATGCGCAGCTTGTCTCGGACCCATGAAACGGGAATCTGCACACCAGCATTGACCAGGCCTGGCAATGCTTCGGCATACAGTTTCAGGTCCTCGGATTCGCCCAGGTCGAACACAAAACGCGGGCAGCGGCGCATGTCGCCAATGTCACCGGCGCCGCCGACATTCAGCGCATACAGCGGATAAACCAGATCGCGCGTCAACGTGCCAGCAAGCTGCCTGGCATCCGACATCATCAGGTCGTGGCGCACTTCGTTGTGTACGTTGCCCAATGCATTGGTGGAGGTCTTGCCATCGGCCTGACTGGTTAATGTTCCGCCCAGAATGGCCATGCTCTGCTTGCGCTCGCACCAGTCAATCATGAAGGCGTAGGGATCGGGCGTGCCCTTGGCTGCTTCCTTGAAGTCGATCAGCATGCCATCCGGGATGATGCCTGCGGCGTCATGGCCGATCTGGGCCACGGCACGCAGCAGCGCCAGCTTTTCATCGTCGCTGGCGCCTTGCGGGTAGGTGCCAAGCCGCAGCGGTAGACCATAGATTTCCAGGAATTCAGCCAGATCGCGCACCGAATAGTTTTTAAACAGATACGGCCAGGCCAGCACGCGATGCAGGCCAGAGCGGGACAGATACCCCGATTTGGCGCGGTGTACATGAGCAATCCACCCGAATGGCCAGAGTTCGGCACCATCCATCGAGCCGTCGCGATAGCGGATTTGTGTGCGTGTGATGCGGTCCAGTTGGAACCAGGTCTGTGGACGGTGCGTGATAGTTTTTGGCAGCCATTCCTGCCCCAGCATCTGCCATTCCATTTCCAGACAGGCAAAGCCGTGGCCAATGGCATCAAGACTATCCTGTATGGCATCCTCTAAATTCTGCGTGTCCTGCAACAGCTCGCGAATGTACGCAGCTGCCTTGCGCTCTCTGGCGGATGGATTGCGTGGCGGCACGATGTCCCAGTCTACCGTTAGCAGCGCCCGGCGGCGCTTGGCCATCTCGGCGAAGATATGGGGGTCCTTTTCTTCCATATCCATGAACAGCTCATGCTGTGCCTGGATATCGCCCTGCTCGGCGGTTTCCATGATTCTGGCCAGCTTGTCAGGCGTAAGCCCCCGGCTGGGATGGTTGGCAAAATTCGAGTTGATCTGTCCCACCCGCGCCGTCTGCCGTTCGCGCATCTTGCCGGTATCGATGGGTTTGCCGTTTATGTCCAGTATTTTTACCATGCGCCTTGTCCTCCAAATCGTGCGCTATCCGTTGATCTCCTGGCGCCGGTATATTCAATGCCGCCACTGCGTGTGGTGGCAAGCATCCACAACATGTGCAGCGCGTCCGGGCCATCGTCGTGGTCGGCCTTGGGGAAATGCCGCAGTTGATCGAGCAGCGCGTTTTGCGATGAATGCAGGCGAATCAGGCCATTGGCCATGTGCGGCTGCAGCGATTCGATGCGCAGCAGCTTGTCAGCGGTGGGTTTGATGCCGGTCGCTGGCACAGGTACACCGCGCGCTGCCGATCTTTTCACCAGTTCGGTTTTGAGAAATTCCTGAAACTGCACGGTTTCGATACCCCACAGCACGCATTGGTATGTGCGCTGCAATTCAATGATGTCTTCAATGATCTTGTCCGGCACGCGCTTTTTGATCTGCGCTTCGACCACATCCAGAATTCCAGTTACCCGGCTGAAGCCGCCCACCAGCAACGCCGATGGGTCGCGGCTCGCACCGTGCTTGCCCATGCTCGGATCGCAGGCGCCAAAGAATCGCCATTCGGGCAGGCGATTGACCCAGAAATGGATGGAGTGTGCAAATGGCGCATCGTCACCGGATACCGGGTCGTTCTGTTGTTCTGAATCGAATGCAGCTCGGCCGTCGCGGGCGCGCTTGATCATGAGCTTGTAGAGCGGCTGGGCGGATGGCCAACTGACGATGGCTCCTTCATCCATTGCCGCCTGGCGTTCCTGATAGAACGCCAGCGCAACGGATTCTCCTTCATTGAGCAGCAATTCTTCCCATTTGTCCCACAGGCTCATGTTGTGCGGCCATTCGATGATGGCGCGGAACTTGCGGGATTTCCAAAGCGGGTTATTGATCAGCCGGTTCAATACCGAGTCGTAATGCAGGATGGTGCCGATGACGATCACGTCCATGCTGTCATCGGCGGCACCGAGCGAGAGCACGGTTTTCTTCAGCCAGGATTCGAGCTTGTCGCGCTGTTCCGGGCTTCTGACGTTTTCATCGTTTTCCAGATCATCACAGATGACCAGATCGGGCCGGTGCGGCCCGTGCCTTAAACCCCGCATGCGCTTGCCAGAGCCGAATACCTGCACCTTGGCATCATTCGCGGTCACAATCGTGCCCACCTGCCACACGCGTCCCTGGCCGCTTGCTTCGGGGAAATCCATGATCAACCGTGGATTGAATTCCAGTTCGGCCTTGATGGCCTCCAGCATCGGCAGCGCCTGATCGAGTGCATCCATGATGATGACAGGATATTTCTTACGGCCGGTGACCAGGCACCATATCGTGCCGATCTGCGTGACGATGGTCGACTTGGCATTACCGCGCGGAGCGGCAATGGCTTCGTGATCGCCAGTGGCATTGCAGACGATTTCAGGAAACTGTCGGTACAGGTAATCGTGCAGGGCGGCGTTGTCGTGCCTGACGTAGTGCGGGAAATAGGTGCGCGCGAAATATTCGTAATCATCAGCGGCACGGGCACGGCGTGCATTTTTGGCAGCGGTATCGTGTGCGAAACCTTCTACCTCTGCTTCGATCTGTACGCGGAATTGCGCTGCCAGATCGGCGATCTGCCTCAGAAATTCGCGGCGCGTGGTTTTAGCCATAGCGCCTGCCGATTTCTTCCGAGAACGGCATCAATACCTGTTCCATGATCGTTGCGTGCTGCGGATAATGGATCTGGATGTATTGCACCAGGTCGCGCAGGATCGTCGATGCAAAACTGAGCTTATCCAGCTTGGGGTTACCTTTGGCCACGGCATTCATGGTTTTGGTATGGGCATCAGCCAGCCTGCTCAGCACTTCTGCCCGTTCCAGTGGATTGATGGCCTCGTCTTTTTTGACAGCGGAAAGCGTGCTCTGGAACAGCAGCAGAAAATCTTCCAGCACTGCCGCAGTGACGGCTTCTGCGCCTTGCCCGGACAAACGGGCGGCGGTTCTGGCGCGATCCCAGTCGTCACCCTTGGTCAGCGCCGTGTTTTTCCAGCGATTCACGGTGCCGCGCGTCACGTTAAACCGCTCGGCCACAGCCACCAGATTTAACGCTTCGTACACATAAGCAGCACGGGCGGCCGCGATCTTTTCCGGCGAATAAGCCATGATGTCCTGTTTACATCCCTATGGTACGCTTGCCTTTTTCGATCATCAGCGCCACGCCAACCGACACCAGCCCGCCGGACAGAGCGCCGGTCAGTGCCGATTTGGTTTCGACCTTGCGCAGACGCCCATCGATCGCATCGAAACGGTCGTCATGCCTCTGCTGATTGGAGATCACCATATCCATCTTGCCTCTGAGTTCTCCCAGCATGGCGGCTATTTCATTACTCATCATGCACCTCTCTTTTTCAAGCTTTCGAAATCTTCCTGACACATCAGGCAACGGGTAATACTGCTTATCCTGCGGCGCGGCTCCGGTATTTCTTCGCCGCAATCCTCGCAATGACTCAGGCTTGGGCGTTTATGCGCAATGGCACGCTGCTGCGTTGCCTCGTATTCTTTTAGCTCCAGTTCCTGGGCCAGGTCCTCTGCTCTCATGGTTCGGCTTTCAGTCCCGCTCCACTTCCGGTTCCGCCGACTCCGCTGCCCATTGCGACAATGCCTTGTGGCGCGCTTGACAGTCGTAGTACATCTGCGCGCGCTCCAGGCTGTTCTCCAGCAGCGTTGCCAGCTTGCCATCCGACGCTGGCGGCAGGTCCGGGCATGGCGCGGTCAGTGCCGGGGGCGGGGTTCTCGGGAGTGTTGGGGTTATGGTTGTAGAGGCGCAGGCCGTCAGCATCCAGGCTGCAGCCAGCATAATCGGAATGACGTGCAATGTTTTCATGGGCTTTCTCCTTGACTTTGACATAGACGGTGCGCACGGTTTCGCGTGCAGTTTCATAGCGGGTTTCGGTCTTGCGGTCGGCTTTGGCCTGCTTTGCCGCCCGCGCCTGGGCTTTTGCGACGGCTTGCAGCTTGCCTGCCTCGGCGTGGTCGCTGGCGTGTTGATAGCCGTTGTGGTAGCCCGCGCCGAAATTGACCAGGGCAAATATCAGGCCAGCAATCCAGAAATAAGGGGACAGAATCATTTTGGCGCTCCGTATTTGATCGATAAAATTTTGCTGGCGACATTGTGCGTGCCGACAATGCCCAGGTAAGTCAGCCAGATTTCTGCATTGGCGGCAGGATCTGGCGTGAACAATGCGATGCGCAGGAATGCCAGGGTGGCAGCGCAGTAGGCAATGTTGGCCCACAGCTTGGTATGGGAAATTTGTCCGGTGGCGCAGTCGGTAATCAGGTCGATTGCTTTCATGTATGGATTCGCCTAGATGAAAGTTTCAACGTACATGTTCATGAGGGCGATGCCGATCACGCTACTGGTCCCGCCGACGCTCATCCAGCCTCGCGGCGAAACAAACGTGGCATTCGGGATCAGATCGGTGCTGAGCGTGCCGCTGGCAACGTTGCCCGTTCCCAGATCAGTAACCTTATAGTTCATGGCGCTGGCGTTCGGCGCGCAATACAGCTGCACTTCATAGGCTTTGGTGCGATCAGCCGTCGGCACCGGGAAATTTGTGCCCAGATCGACTTTGGTTGCGGTTCCGGCTGCATCATTGGTCATGATCTGGATATTGGTGTCAGCAGCGTCCCACCCCATGCCGCACATGCTTGTCAGCGTGGATGGCTGTACATCGGTAGGTGCTGCCGTAGACGCCGTCATGCCGACAAATGCACGATTGGTTGCCGTAGCAACACCCGTGGCAGGACCCCATTGACAGATAAAATGAAAACCGCCAAATCCGGACGCATTACCACGCCAATACACATTTTGAGACGCTCTAAATCCTGCAACGGCGCTGTTCGATGCGGCAGTCACGAGATATTCAAGACATTTTGATTGTGTGTAAATGTTGGTTGCCGACATAGCCAAAGCCGTGGCCGTCCCTGCCGCCGTCAATGCCCCAGAACCCACAACAGTGATATTCGCGCTGCCACCTTGAGGAACCCATGATGCTATGCGATGCATGCCAATATGAGGTTGCACCACAGCAGGCCAACCCGACACATCGCGAAATGCTGGCATCAGTCTTCCGCACTCATTTTCCTTGTAGATACGGAGAATATCGGCGGACGGATTGGATGTGGCTATGCCGGACAGGTCGATGGCGTTCAGGAAATTCATGATTATCCGACTACGGTTACCCGGTATTGCCCGGCCGATGGCGCGGTGCCGAATGTCAGTTGCACGGTGTTGACGCCGTTGGCGACCCAGTCGACGATTGCACCGGTGCGGGTGGCTGCGTCGTAAACACTGACTTCGATGTCCTGGGTGTTGAGGTTGTGGGTAAATGTGAGCGTGGTGCTCGATCCGTCACCGATAGCGGCTGTTGACCTTCTGGCCGTGACAGCGGTATCGATGGCGATGACACCGCCGCCGATGCTGATACCCGTCCCTGCGGTGTAGCTGGCTCCGCCATTGGTCTGGGTAAATGTCAGCGACGTAGTGCCGAGTGTGATCGGGCCGTCGGTGGTCAGCACCCACACCGAATTTCCGTTGGTGGTGCCCTCGCTGACAAAGCAGCTGGCGCCCAGCAGTTCTGCAGAAATGTCGAAATCGGTAGCACGCGTCCAGGCGCCCGCAGCAGCGAGATAAATGCCGTTGGCGCTGCCAGTAGACTGGTTTTTGACCAGTACACGATCACCGGCGACAACCGACACGCCGTCGATGGTCTGCGCACCAGACAGCGTGATATTGGCTGTGGTAGCCGCCCTGACGGGCTCTTTCCATTTGTAGCCCTGCGCGGTGGCGTCGACATAGGCTTTGGTGGCCGCATCCTGCGCCGATGCCGGATCGCTTAGGTTTTGCACCTTGAAACTGTTGGCGTCTAGATGATTGGTAATTTTCATGGGTTTCTCCTTTAATTACAGAAAACCGATCCGGTTATGGCCAGGCCATGCGTGACCTGCACGATGTTCTGGTCGATGAAGGCGACATCCGGGAATATCTGGTTGCCGAGGTGATCCGCCACAGTGACAGACGGTTTTGCATTCAGGTTGTGCGCTACTGTCCAGACCGAAGCGGGCGAGGATTGGGTGTGCACGTAACGCGATGTGGAACTGCCGGGATCACCCTTTTCACCGCGCAGGGCTGCTTGCAGCTGGATATCGATCTGCGCGGGTGTGTCACCAAAAGCCAGCAAGGCGCCAGCACTGTCGAACAGGCTCGCGGTGATCTGGTATGTTGGTTGCAGGCTAATGGCGATGCGATCAGGCATTGGTTTCCCCTTTCTGCACGATCACAAAGAATGTATTTGTCGCGATGACAATGGCGCCGGACGTGAATGCGACATCTCCCTGCAGCCTGGCTATGGGCCAATCCGAAGTTCCGGTGGCTGATGATTCGAGCAGAATGGAGTGTGTTTCCCCGGCAGGCCCGAGCGAACCCAATGCCGTCAGCGTGACGCTGAGCGTCTCGACCAGCGCGCCATCGGCTGCATTCAGCTTGCAGGCAGCAGCCCAGCTGCCGGCGGGCAGTTTGACCAGTCCTGAATAACTGAACGTGGTGCCTTTTTTATGCCGGATTTCGCTCATTTTGCGCCCGGCTCCGGCTTGTGCGAGTAGATGCCCTTGCGCTCCCAGCGGTCCTTGCAGTCGTCATCGGCGCAGGCTTTTATCGATTTTGGCAACCATTGCAAATTGCGCACGGCATCACAGCCGCCTTCGGCCAACGGCACGACATGATCCACGTGCCATTCTTCGGGTTTTTTGTCAGGGGGTAATGGATACAACTTTTTGAATGCCGCGACGACCAACCGGCTGCGCTTGATCGTGCCGTCAGGGTCGCGTTTGGGATCGCCGCAATAACGGGTCTCAGTCAGATGATTATCGGCCACTGCCGATACCGGCATCATAAGCAATAATGCGGCAACGAATAGCAGTCTCATGCGGCTTGCTCCAGAATATGATCCGGCAGCGGCTGCATACCTCCTGCCAGCCATGCCGACACATCAAAACCGGGGCATTCCTTGTGCACATTGGGCAAATCGCGGTGGCCAACGATACGCGCCTCTGGCCATAGCTTTTGCAGGCTCATGACATTGCCGCGCAGGGAATCCCATTGATCGAGAGTGAACCAATCAGTGCCGATCAGGCAGACGCCGATGCTTTTGCTGTTATAGCCTTGTGCGTGCGCACCGACTTCGTCCAGGTGGCGACCGGTGGCGATAGCGCCATTGGGATAAATAACGAAGTGATAACCGATGGAGGCCAGGTCCGGGTTCATTTTGCGGCGGAATTCGTCCGTGCGGGAAAACCCGCGCGCGCGGTGCCATTGATCGATGTCATACACGGTATGCCATTCGCCATTGCGTGTGGCCGAGCAATGAATGACGATGCCGGTGATTTGTCTGGTATTCATGCCGCCATGATGGCAGCGGGTGGGGCTAAGAATAAGGGGGAATGCAGTCCGCCCCATAGAATGGGGCGGGAGAGGATAGGTTAGTATTGATTGTCAACATTGTCAAATGGGAATATATTTTCAACCATATCGGTTTAAAATATATTCAGTTCAAGGTGAAATTTCTTGTGCTGCTTTTTTAATTGTAATAAGGAGATGGATATGGTGCTCACTGACTTTGGCAAAACCGTCAGGAAAGCCAGGCTTGATGCTAATGAAACATTAGCATCAATGGCATGGAGTCTCGGTGTATCACCGGCTTATCTGAGTGCACTGGAAACCGGAAGGAAAAAAATACCTGACGACTGGGTTCATAAAATCACCACATTTTTTAAGGGTCGTGGAATTAATGTTGAGAAATTAGGAGTCTATGCGGACATATCAAATAAAAGCGTTTCAATTGCCAATTGCGACCCAGATACGCAAATGTTAATTGCAGGTTTCGCTCGTTCTGTTCTTGATGCAGAGATACTTTCTAAGGTTAATGAACTAGCCAAGATATTGGGTCAGAAAAACAAGATCAAACCATAAGAGCGAATAAAAAACCCGCCGAAGCGGGCTCTCTCATGCGCTAAACGTCATTAACCGGCTTGATGCCATTGACATGATCGCACTGCAGAACGAGGTTATGGATTGCGCCAATCATGAATTTTTCAATCAGGTCAGGTCGAAACACCACACGCTTATTCAGAGCTTCGAGTATTTGCTCGTGATTCATTACGCAAGCATCGGGTGGTATGGGCTTGATTTGTATTTTTCCTTCGTGATCGAAACTGAGCATCCAGCGGCTACCCTTTAGATTTTCGATGATTTCAGGGACCATTTGGATATCTGGAGATTGTTTTGCTTTAGTTGCCATGATGCCCTCCCACCAGGCTTAGGCGTTTTTGGTTGCCGCGTTTGCCAGCTTCGGATAACAGCGGGTTGACGCTGTATTGGATGATGCCGCAACCGGCCATCATTTTCATGGTTGCCCGGATGGTGGTGACGCTTTTGCATGCTAGCAGGGCAATCTCTCGCTGATTCAAGCCTTTCTCAAGATAGCGCTGGATTTGCGCCCACAGCGGACGGGCTTTCAACAGCTCTTCCCGTGCGCGCCGGGCTTTGACTTCTTCGACTTGACCAGGGCGCGGAGTTGGCTGATGCAACGCCGCTTCCATGCGGTTGAACTCTTCGATGAAAGCGATTTTAAGGCGGGTGGCGTTGATGCCGGTGAAACCCATCGAGAGCAGCATGAAACCGTCACGGGTTAGGCTATACATGGTTTGTTGTTTGCCTTGCGAATCGTAATAGGGGGTTGGCGCAAAATTGCGCCGACCGAATTCTTCTTCACAATCATTTACTAAATCGCGAACTGCACGCAGCACATCTTTATGCTTCCTGCCAAAATGTTCAGCGATGATCAGGGTGTTGGTGGTTGGGTGATCACCTTGAATGGTGACGATTTGAGTGTCTATCATTTTTCGCTCCTTTGAAGGGAACTCCCACGGTGGCCGTGGGCGGCCAGGTGCTTCAAACCGGCGAAAGGTCGGCGGGCGTATTCGCGGCAAGCCGCTATTTTATTAGCCTCACACCCGGCCATCGTAAACGATGGACGAAAAAAAAACCACAACTGTCGGGCGCGGTTACCGCCTTTCGCTACTCGTGTTTGAAGCACTTGGAGCGGAAATTACACCCGATTCACAGCTTTGTCAAATCAGTCTGTTACGATTACTCTTTCGTAAACTTTGCGTTCCCAGCGGTCTTTACAGACTGTTCCGGCGCACGATTTGATTTCATTGGTCAGCCATTGAAGGTTTGAAACAGAATCGCAACCGCCAACAGCTAATGGGATAACATGATCAACAGACCATCCAGGACAATCACCGGTTGATTTTCCGGTTTCCGGGCATGGATGTATCCGTTTGAACGCCCTAACAACCGAGGCACTGCGCTCATCGCCATCGCAATACCTGGTTTCTTTGTATTTTGTGTCGGCATGTACGCTTAGCGATACCAACAGGATTATTAATAACGCCGTGATTTTCACGTTTTTTTCTATTGCTCAAATGCCGTGCCATCAGCGGCATTAAAAATATAAGTTTTCGTTCCCTTTCCACCACGATAAGCGATACAAGTGACTTCGTACTGATTTTTGATTTGTAGCGGGGTGATGTCTGTCACAGTGGCGCACAAATGACCGTTCATGTTCAACATCAATGCCACTGTTTTCTTAAGCGCCTCTTTTTTGTCCTCATCAGCCTTTGCGCCGAGTGACAGTATTGCAAGCGCCAGCACAACTATTATTTTTTTATACATTTAACCACCTGTTTTAGAAAAAAAGTAAACATGATAAAACAAACAGCCGGTTTCTTTATATTCCGATGTTCATAAGTAAAGGAAATCGCGTTTCCTTTACTTATAACCACCAGGGCGCAAGCGTTGCGCCCCTACGGTTAATAATCAACTTGTTCAGATCTTCCATTACGTTGTATCCATCAGTTCAATTGTTGTGCAGGTTTTGCGGATGTGCCGACAAAAAGACTTGGCACTTGTCCAGACCGGGGAAATGTATGAATACTTGGCTTCGTATATCTTCTCAAAAAACGGACGAATATCACTAGGAAGCCGTTTGTTATTCAGCTTTTTAAGTGCACTTGCTCTCTCTTTTCTCGTGGACAAATATTTTGTTTTCTTATCGAAAAACTTGACGCCGATTTCGCTCTCATCATTCAGCCATTGGCCTTTCATCCATCCGTCTATGTACAAAACAATAACCAGCTTCATTTTTTTACTTATGACGATGGCAAAAACTTCGTGACCATCGCAACGCAGTTTTACACTCCCTAATAGCGTCGATAGCGTTTCTTCTATTTCCTGCCATTGTTCAGCGGTTAATTTCATTCCGGTCTCCTACTGGACGACGAACACCAAAAACCACTTCCAGCGCCCCCAGTGCCTGCGCCTGCTGGTTGGCGATTTTGATGGGGTCTTTTTGGCGCTCTGCTATCAATTCGCGCAGCCGCTCTTCGGTTACTGGGTAGAAGTTGCGTTTACCATTGGAGAAAGATTCGCGGATGGGGTAGATACCGAGGTTGGCCATTTTGGGGGCGACCGAACTGATACTGCAGTTCAGTATTTTTATAGCCTGTTTCGTCGTGAGCATGTTGAGCATGTTTTTTCCTGTCATTCAAATAGTTGCATTTGGTCTTCGTTGTGATCTCCGCCGGTGAGGATGCGGCGGATGTTGCGCTCGGTGGTGCTGTATTTCAGCGCCAGCTCGCGCTGGCTCATGGCGGGCCACTGACTGCGGATTTCTGCGTCACGGATTTCGCGGATGGCTGCCTCGGCGCGGGCTATTTCAAAGGTTTCGCCCCCAAACGATTCGGATAGTGCGCTGGCGTGATGCCACCCCACCAGCTTGACGAGCGGGTGATCATCCGGGATATGCTGGGGAATGTAGAGCCGCACGCCGCCGTATTGCCGGACGATGGCCATGGTGGCGGTGACGCCGATGCGTTCTGCGATTTCGCGCAGGATGCCCGGCAGCAGGCTGGCATTGATGTTATTCATGCCGTCCATGCTGGGCCTGCCTTTTTGCTTGCTCCCTGACCAGGGCGGCGACGACGGCGCGCAGCTGATCGGGCTCGAGCCATTGCACGCGCTGCTTTTTGTACATCTGCTTGCTGATTCCGTGGGCGTAGTTCCAGGACAGCTTCATGTCAGCCAGTAGTGCGCCGATCTTGCGCACGTAGGGCGCCTTTTCCGCGGTGACGGCTGGGGCCTTGTGTTTTTTGACTTTCCAGCCTTTTGACTCGAAGTGCGCGAGTACATCGCGCCGCCCTTTGGCCGAGAGGTCGGCGGCACTGCTGACTCCGGCGACCTCCAGCAGTACGGCGCGATAGGTGCCGTCATCCAGGCCCAGATCGCCTTTGGCGATGTGGATCTGTGCGAGCTGTTTGCGGCGGATTGATTCCGGTGTGGTTAGCGTCATCATGGTTTCATCTGCGCGATAGAGTGCGCTGCTGCTTTCAGGCGCGCATTGAACCAGCGCCGGATGACATAGCTTCTGACCAGGCTGACACCGGTGAACCACGCGCCGATCAACAGGTTATCCGTCAGTGAGATGTGGATGTCGAACAGCGGAAAGATGATCCATTGCGACAGCAGCGCCACCACGTAGCCGATAGCGATGTTGATGATCGATTCAATCAACGATTGCAGTCTGGTTTGTTCCATTGCTTTCCTCACTCGTTAAAGAATCGTCAGATTTCATAACTTTTAACGCATGAACGGTATCTTCCATATCGAACACGCACACCTGTTTAACCTCTTTAAGATCGATTTCAATATCGATAATTGAAATCCACTGGTTCAATAAGTCGGCTTTATCTTTTGCAATCAGGATGCACACTCCCAAATCGTCACCGAACCCTACAGCGAACCCCTGATAGCACACTCCTTCGGCCTTTGCTGTGAATCTGGGGAAACCAACCTTTGATGCCTCTACTGTGCACATCGTTACACCTCCTGTTCAAATGGCGTAATGACAAAATCTTCCACGCCGGTGACTACTGTCAGGCCAGCAACGCCACGTACTTCGTCTGGTTCATTGAGAATGGCTTCTTTGTTGACTTCTTCCTTGGAGCGTATGAATCGCGTCAGCCCCAGGCGCTTGAGCATTTCAAGGACGGCATCGCTGCCCCGCACGGATACACTCGGCGGACGTTGGCGCCATTGCACTTCTCCGGTGATGAGGTTGGCGGTCTTTACCTTGCCGCCATCGGTGAGTTCAATACGGTGGGCTTCGCAGTAGCCTTGCACGCCTTCCTGCAGGGTTCTGATCTGGTCGTTTAGCCCATCCAGCCGCGGCTGGAAGCTTTGCGTGATATTCGCTATGGCGTCATTCATCTCTGTCGTGGCGCGCAGTGCCTCGCGTTGCAGGTCGCCAATCTTGCGGATGTCGGCGGCGGCTTCGTCTTTTGATTGCGGGACATACACCTGTGCTTTGGTTTTGAGGCGGGTTGCGGTTTTTGTGGCCATTGTTTTCTCCTGTGTCAGTGATTTGAATGATTATCTGGTGCTGGTTTTGTTGAGGTATTCCTTAATCATGCTGCGCATTTCGGGCGGCATGCTGCCGGTTCTGGGTTGCTCCTCTGGCTGGCTTGCCCCTACTGCGCGTCTAACTTCGGCTTGAGTTTCCTGCCTGCTTTCAGCCTTTTCCGACAAACCGGCGATGATGGTGAGCAGGTAACCGTGGCTTTTGAGCGGCAGGCTCAGCTGGTCGCGGGTGGCGATCATGCTTTCGATACCCTGCTGCCAGTAAGCCTGTGGTGCTGGCCAGGTGCGGCCATTGCGCTCGATCTTGCCGCTTTTGATCATGTCCACGAGTTCATCCAGCAACCGGGTAAGCCTGGTCATGGACAGCACACGCGATGGCGGCCTGAAAAACTGTACATAGGCCAGCAGCAGATCCCCCATGGGCGTGAGACTGAATGCCCGTTTGATGGCATTGCGTGCATTGACGTCGTTTATCGCCGCCTCGATTGGGTAGGATGACTGGCAGCATGGGCATATCAGTTGCATAGCGCTGCTTCCCTCTTCGATAGCGGACGATTGCGTTCTGCGCATGGGTCGTTGATGACGCACGAGGTCACGATCAACAGCAGCAGCATGGCCGCAATCAGGTTTCTGTCCTGTTTATGCATTTTCGGGCACCATCCATTCGACCTGAACGCCGTCGATATTGGCTGCCATGGTGCGTACCTGCATGCGCGGCATTTTGGTGATGCGGATCATGGCGCCGCCCAGCATGTCGCAACGCTTGCAGGGGTTGATGATGATGCGTGGATTGCGCCCGCCAAGCTCGACATCGAGCACGTGAAATCCTGACCGGGCGAGGTGTACGGCCACCCGTTTGGTGAGCGTCAGGGATTCGATAATGTGCTCGTTGCGCTTGCCGATGCTGGGGATGTCATCCTGTGGCTTGAGGACTTTCAGCGGCAGTTGCGTCGGGGCCTGCTGGATTTCGATGGTTTGCGCTTTTCTGGGGAAAATGTTCATGATGTCCATGGTGTTACTCCTTGTTGTCCGTTACGTTGTTTCGTGTGTTGTGCGTGCAGGTCTGGCAGGCGCGCCAGTGTTTCATTTCGCGCGGGTTGCTGATGGGGGCGTCACGGGTGTGGCTATGCCTGCATTGTTCCTGGGTGATTTCCGTATCGAGGTGCGGGCAGTGGATGCGGCCGTAAACGGCGATCACCTTGCGGGCGATATGGTCCGTGCTGGCGGCGTAGTTGCCGTTGCAGATCTGGCTGATGGCGGGCCTGGACACACCGAGCCTGCGGGCCACTTCGGCCTTGCCGCCACGGCCGCTTTGCGCAATGGCGTCTTGCAGCATTTTCATCCACATGATTTTTCACCCCATTCTTCACCCCTGCGCATGGCGAGCGTGACGAGTTTGATTTCTTCGCCGGTGTTGGGGTCGTAGATGGTTGCCTTGCCGATGCGCCAGATGGGTGCAAGCGGCCCGGTATATTTTTCGGGGTCTAGCATCCAGCGGGCAAAGCCGTTGGAGGTGATGGCGTTGCCGCGCTGGCGGCGTTTCATGCGGATGAGATAACCGGCGTTTTCGAGCGCGCGCAGGTATTTGCCGATGTTGGATTCGATGTCCTTTTCATCGCCTTTGGCGGCCAGACTAACCAGGTCCGGGATGCTGACATTTTTGCGGATATAGATGGCACGCCAGACACGCTCGCGTACGGTATTCCTGACAATACGCGTGGTGCGGAGTGGTTTTTTGGGTCCGGAGCGCAGGCTGGCTTGAGTTTCCATCGCCTTGATGCCTTCCCTGGTGATGCGGTAGCAGCCTGGCATTACGGTGCGAATCCATCCGTGGCGTTTAAGCAGGCTGGTGGAGCTTTCCACCTGACCTGGTTCTAGGCCGGTGAGCTCGACCAGGCGAGCATTGGTGATACATTCATTCAGCATGCGCTGGCTGATGGTCTGCATGATCTTTTCCGAGGTCCAGATTTTCATTTGACCTCCATGCTTTTTATTGCGGAGACGAGGGCGTGAACCAGCACCAGCGCTTCATTCTTTTGCAGGTGCATGTGCAGGCTACAGAGGTTGCCCGACGGCTTCAGTGCAATGACGATGGCTGCATTGCGGGTCACATCCACGTCGATATTGACGCTGGATGACAACAGGGCGGAGTCATAGACTAGCGCAGCATGGCCGTTGTGGGCTTTGGCCGTAACCGGGATGCAGGCCAGCAGGTCTGGTGGCGGGCTGCCGTCGTGCGGCTTGAATACGCATTCTTTCATTGCAGCATCCCCCTTTCGAGGGCGATCTCGTGCATGGCACTGAGCAGATCGCTGAATTCCTGCCCGGAGAGGATGATCTGGTGGACAACCTCGGTGTTATAGTTAAAGCCGATGATGACGCCGTCTTCCTCGATATTGCTGGCAGTGACCACAACATTGCTGCGAAACTGAATATCACCGCTCTGGACGGCGACAGTGCTGAACATGGCATTTTTGGTGATCATTTTTTGCATCTCAATTCCCTCCCGCGATAGCTGCAAAGCGCTGTTTTGCAGTTTGCCAGTCCAGCGTCAGCTGCTGGTTGGCGACATGTTTCAGGCTGATTTCTTCCAGGCCGTTGATTTTTGCTACGCGCTCGACCAGGGCGATGGCGTTCATGATTTCGCGCATGCGGCCCTTGCTCTGGCGGTGGATTTCGGCGGCCAGATCGCGCGCCACGCGGACTTCGCACTTTTGTGCGCAGGTCATGATGACGTCGTCTATCGTGGCGGGGCCAAAGATGACGACGTGGGCGATGCGGCTGCTGATCTGCAGGTGTTTGCTGATCTTGGCCTGCACTTTTTCCATGCCGACCAGGACGATGACGACTTCGGTGAGGTCGGACAGGTCACGGGCGGCTTCGAGCACGCGGGCGTTGTCACGCAGGCAGTGGTCGACTTCGTCGATGACGATCGGGGTCTGGTTGCGTCCGATGTAGCCGGATACTCGCGCGAATACGTCCTTGGATTTGCCGGATGGGTCGACTTTCAGGTGCTCGGCGAGCTCAGTGAGAAAGTAGCGTGGGGTCCAGTCGGTTTTGGCACGCAGGTAGGCTGCGCCCACCTGTACGGCCCACTGGTCGACGGTTTCGGATTTGCCATAACCGGCCTCACCCGTTACCAACAGCAGGCTTGATTCTGCTGCGCCGCGGCCTTCGACGGCCTCCAGTCCCTTTTGGAACCGGCTGTAATTCTCGGTCTTTACAAACAGGTTTTTCATATTTACACTCCTATGGCTAGTTACTCTTAGCTGGTTTAATTGGCTGTTGTTCTTCAAAAGGCGGCCTGGTAGTTGTCGCTACCTGGCTGCCGATGCCTCTGGTTCTTCTGGTTCTTCCTGTTCCTGCATTTTTCTGGCTTTTTCTTCGTCCTCCCTGGTAAAAGATGCGCCTTCGTAGGCGTACACTTGCAGCATGTCAAAGTATTGATGGGTGTCGATGTATTGCAGCAGCCATCTGGCATCTGCGGTTTGCCAGTGGTGTTTGTTGGCCATGAGCCAGCGGTATTTGTCGATTTTGCTCAGGAACGTTTCGCGCTCGACGATGGGGGAGACGTTGGCGGCTGGCGTCAAAGTGGCTGGCTGGGCGTTAATTGCCGCTTGCGGCATCGCTTCGATAGGCATCGGCGGCAGCACCGAAGTGGGCTGGTATTCGATGAGTTGCGGCGGATTGAGCTCTTCTTTTGCCTCGATAATTCTGGCTTCTGCGCGTTTGATGCGGCCTTGCGCGCGTTTGTAATTGGCTTGATCCTGCACGCTTTCAGGCATGTAACTGTGGCTGTTGCCTTCGAATTCTGCGATGCAGATCAGTTGGCCGGTGCGGTTGCGCACCCAGACGCGGCTGGCGTCGTGGATGTCATAGCCGACCTGTGCGGTTTCGCCGTGGTAGGGTTCCAGTTCGTGGCTGAAATAGGTGTTGTTGAACAGGCGGATTTCGCAGCGGATGATCTTGCAGGTCTTGTATGGCCGGAACAGGTCGTTTGCTTCGTGTGTTTCGACGGTGACGGCGGCAAAGCCTTTCTGCACGGCTTGTGCCCAGGCTTCGTTCGGGGTCTGGTGACGTTTTGAACCGTCTTCTGCGCGTATTTTTGGCAGGGCTTTGTGCGGGCGATTGTTGTAGGCGTCGATTTGTTGCTGACAGAACGTCAGGAAATCCTGCCATTCGAGCAGCAGGCTGGATTTGCCGACTGTTTTTATGGCCTTGCGCGTGAGTTTGAATACTTTTTGCCGGGCTTGCGCGTCCATTTCCGCTCCCATGTAGGTGGGAAGCATTTTTGCGGCTTTGACCCAGAGTGTCTGGTGGGCGCGTTCGATGATGCCGCGCGCCTGGGAGTTGTACGGCAGGCTGTGTGATAGCGTGATCCCCAGACGGGTCATGAAGCCTGTCGATTCATCCGACATGGCGGCATTTTTGTAACCCGAGCCGTTGTCGACGTAAAAAATAGAGGGTATGCCACAGTTTTCGCAGGCATTCCTGATCGCATCGAGTACCGCCCAGGTGGATTCGGCGAGCCCGGCCGACCAGCCGACAGCTTTGCGGGTGGCGATGTCGAGGACGGTGGTGATTTCCGGACGGAAGGGTTTGCCGTGTGCCGGGTGGGCCACTTCAGCGTCGAAGGTGTGGCCGTCTGCGGTGTAGCAGTCGGTGGGCTGCATGTGCTTGGTGTCGCGGCGCACGAATGGCAGCATGGTCTTTATTTCCCGGCTGCCCATACGGCCGCGCTGCACGTCGACATTGCTCATTTTCTGCAGGAACCGGTAGGCGGATGCGTAGGATGGCGGGAGCATGCCTGGGGGTAACGATTCGGGCAGTTTTTCGACGCAGAAGGCGAGGCTGGGTTTTTGTGGCTGACCGTACAGACTTAATAGGTATGGGGCCCATGCTGGGATGGCTGCGGTTTCGCGGGCTTTGGGGGCGATGCGTGCGAATGCGCTGCCTCCGGGTGCGATTTCGGTTTCTTTGAGCCAGCGGTAAAGTGTGGTGCGCGAGAGCGCCCGTCCCACGCCCGCCTTGGCGTTGGCGACCAGGGCCATTGCTTGCAGCTCGGGTCGCAGTCCGCCACGCGCTGCGAGGTCAATCACCGTCTGGATGGCGCGTTCTGTGCCGCCAGCTTGCGCGAGGCGCCGCACTTCGGTGCATAGCGCGAGCCTTGCAGCTGCGATGTCGCGCTGCCAGTTTTTTAACTCTCCGGGGTTTACCATTAGGGCTTGCGCGCTTTCCAATTGTTGCAGGATTGGTGCGATTTCGGTGGATTGCGCCGCGAGTTTTTTGACTGTCAGTTCTCTGATTTGCGCCATGATCGATGCCGGAGGCTGGTATTCGTGGCCGCCGCCCCTACCCTCACGTTTTCTGCCCACCCAGCCTTCACGGGCGGCCTTTTGGCGCATATTACGCTCGGTGGCAGGCATTCCGGGAAGCTGCATGGCGGCCAGTTCGGCGCAGGAGTAGTGAGTTTTGAGATCAGTCATGGCTGGCTGTTAGTATTGGCCGATGTCGCTTTTTTCGTTGGTGATCCAGTCGACAATGCCCACCAGGGTGGCGATTACCGGGATCAGTGGCAACATGATCATGAGCAGCAGGCATCCGACGGTGAGCTTGGTGAGGTTGAGCAGTTTTTCGATTAGCATGGTGTTCTCCTTGTTGGCGATGTTTGGGTTAGTCGTATTGCTGGCCGATGGTTTTTTTGATGGCCTTGATCTGCTTTGCTGCTTCTTCACGCATGCGTTCGAGTTGCCCAAGTTTTGCGTCGATTGTGTCCCTGCCGGTGGCGAGTTTTGCGCCGATTTTTCGGGCAAAAAGGTCCGCCAGCACACTTGATCCGATTGCCAGATCAAATGCGATGGCGGTGTCCAAGGGGGGGATGTGATCTTCGCGAGACTCTGCGGTGTAGGCGTCGAGCATGTGTTTGCTGATGTCGCGACCGAGCAGGCGGCTCATTTTTGAGGCGATGTCGTAGCGGTCATGCCCGCGCAGTGCATCCGACATGGCGTGCGCAATTTCGGAGCGGCAGGATAGCCCACCTGGATTGCTTACCGGTGCGGGTGGCAGGTCGAGAAACATGTCGATGGTGTGCGGGTCGCGTTGTACCATCATGCGACTCCCAGGGTGTCAGTGTGATTTACATTGCACTTTTCGCCTGTGGCGTTAAACTTGTATTTTGCTTTGTAGCGTCCAAGCCCACGTTCACCGCGACCTGATTTTGGGGTTCCGTCTGATTTGTATCGGCTGGGCCAGATGACTTGAGGTTGTGTACCGAGGTGCTGCGCAATGATGCGTTCGTACTTGGGGTAAGGCGCATGGATTGCGTTATTGAGGACTGTTCTGCCGAAACCGTGCTTGCGCGATAGCATCTGCAGATTGGTTCCGGTTTTTCTGACAGCGGCGATGATGTCCGCTTTGTGCCAGTCTTTTTTGAGTCTGGTTTTTTTTAGCATGTTTAACGGTGACTTGTTTTTTGACATGACGGAACTATACATCCGAGCATCCAAGTATGTCAAGCATCCGACTTAATTTTTATTTCATTTGAACCTTATTTTTATAAATAAATGATTATTAATGCATTTTATAACTCGGATGTTTTGCGCGTCATCCGGGTTCAGCATCCGAGTTAAAGGGGGCAAACATGGATGATAAAAAATGGTTTTCTGCTCAACAATTGGCGAAGCTGGGACATGAAAAAGTTATCGATTTTCCACGCACAGAGAGAAATTCACGCGAAAAAGCCCGGAAGCTGAAATGGTCAGAAAAAGATATTCCTTGCAGAGGTGGCAAGAATGGCTACATGGCCGTTTTCAAACCTCCAGTTGATATTCTTAATCAGATACTTGCGTTCATGAAAAAGAACCGTGATTTTTTTGATGACACCTACATGCCAGGCCCTACATCAAAACATCGCCCAATAAATACAACAGCTCAAATGGTTACCAGCGCAACCCCGGTCGATTCCAACAATCACAGCATGGTAAAGAATTTCATCACCCTTCCGAAATATGCTTTGCAATCAATGCCTGACCGGGTCATCCAGTCCGATCAGGTCGTCGACTACCTGGCTTTCAATAAGGATTGGCTTGAGATGTCTCTGAATGTTAAATGCAACAGATTGGCCCTCATACAGGTGAAGGGAGATAGCATGGAGCCTACGCTGAAAAGCGATGATCTGATCCTGACCGATATCAGCCAGAGCCATATCGGGGACGATTCTATCTATGTGCTACAGATGCAGAACGACCTGGTGCTTAAACGCATTCAGCGAAAAATTAACGGTTCTGTGATCATCAAAAGCGATAACCCTGTGTACGGCGAAGAAATACTGGATGAGACAGCGGCACAGGCGCTGCCTGTGGTGGGAAGAGTGATCTGGTACGGGCGTAGAATCTGATTATGATTGCTAGTGTGGCGGGCTTGAAAAAACCCAGTGCACTAAGACGGGGAAGAATTGCGCACCGGGTTGAGAGGGTACCTACGTCCAACATGATGACTACGTTACGGAGGCTATTCTGAGGGTTGGTTGTTACAGGATGATGACTTTGGAGATGAACTTTTCGTGCGCTTGAGGTGTTTTTTTCGTTTTATTTATGTACCAAATAAAGCGAAAAATGCCTTAAATTTCCCTGCTTTTTTCCTAGTTAGTACCAAATAAGATTTTCTTCCAGAAAACTATTCAAATCATTTATTCATGGGCTTTTCGATGTTCTTTTTTCTTTTTCTTTCATGTACCAAATAAATCACCCCCTCACACTTAGTTCATAAAGTAACGCCCAATAAAGCTAAACTCGTCACGCAAGTTTAGTTCTAGGAAAAAATCTAGACTGCAAGACATTCCTAAAGTCGTACTCAAACGATTAATCCTCAGCTATAGACTGGCTGGTGCGTCAGGAAACCATCTGGTTGGGGGATATTCCGGTGGACGTGATCAGGAAATCCACTGAGACCAGTCCGGTCCAGATTTACTATATCTATGCCGATCATCTCAACACACCAAGAGTGACCGTCAATACCGCTAACACCATCGTGTGGCGCCGGGAGAATTCCCATGCGTTTGGTGCCAACCTGCCTGAGAAGATCCGGAGGGCAATGCTCAGTTGTTTGAATATCATCCCAGATTTCAGGGGGCAGTACCTCGACCGCGAGACAAATCTACATTACAACTACTTCAGATACTATGAGCCTGAAACTGGGCGGTATGTATCGCCTGATCCAATCGGGCTCGTTGGAGGACTCAATGTCTATGGGTATGTTGAACAAAATCCATTGAGTCTTATTGATCCATACGGTTTATTCGAGTTACCTGTTTTATCTCAGGATTTTGTTGATGCAACTGCTGGCTTCGGTGATGGCTTATCTTTTGGCTTAACAAGTCATATACGTGATGCATTGAGTATTGATGGGGGTATAAATGAATGCTCAACTGCGTATCAAGTAAATAAATCCACTGGTAATTTTATTTTATCCTCTGCGAGCGCTTTAAGAGGATTAGCTTTTTTAGGTGCAACTAGATTTGGTGGTCAAATACTTAATCGCAATCCAATTATTCGTATTGGGCCAGGTCGAATACCTAGAAATGGGAATTTACCAGCTGGTCCAAAGATTCCAAGACTTTCTGTAGGCAAAGGACCGGGAAATCCTCACATTGATTTGCGCGTTCGACCTTTTGACTAGTATGTGGGAGAGTAACAATGAATGAGTTAATGGAAAGATATCTCTCTGATCTAAAAATTAAAAATTTTATGGAGCTATCTCAATTAGAAAATTACCAGGGTGAGAAAATAATACATAATAAGAAATCATATACTATATCAATTTGGAAAGACATGATAAATAACAATGAATTGCATATCGTGGTGCAAATTTATCGTTACTGGTTCTTGGGTATAGGGATAATGGAAGCGGATGGATTCAGAATAAATAGAGACGGTAATATTAGCGATTTAACAAAAAAAGAGCTCTACGAGTTTATTTAGTTAGTCCTGAATACAATACGAAGAACTCATTGATCTATCCCGCCACACAACAAGATATAAGAACTGTACGAAGATTTCTTGAACGTCAGGAGCGGCAATGAAAAAAGGGTTTGAAATAGGACAAAGCAACGAAATTATCAAGACTGGTAAGATTTATGATCTGCATAACATATATGAATTCGTTGGAGTATTTCTAAACGCAAAAAAAAGGCGATTGCGACTATTATTTGAACCGCGCACTGAGTATAGAAAGCACCAATTATCAATAACTCTATGTTTCGAAGAAATAGACTACCTGGAATTCAGTCCTAATTTTGGCTCCCGGGTTATTTCAGGCTTGGATGAGATAGGTTATAAAACTCCTGAAGATCGTGACGACAAGTGGTTAATGAATGAGCAACAAGCAACTCACAATGATCATCTCTTTTTCCGAATGGATGGTGGTGAGTATATCCGAATTCATTGTCAAAATGCAGATCTCTTTGAAACTGCAAAATTAATTTCTATTTATTGAATCAGTGTTAATCAAAGATTTATTGGTTGGGGTGAAGTTATTAACTTCAACTTATTAGCTGACCAAAAGATATTTTATCTTTATGTGATCAAAGTCCAACGTGTGATCAGCTCAATCTAGGGGGCCGGTAATGAAAACATACACCTATAATGCTGCCGGCAATCCCTTGAGCGATGGTTTGACAACATTTACCTGGAATGCCGCAGTCAAGCTCTCGAATTTGAAATAATAAAATTGAAAAGCAAGTCATGTCCTTGGCTGAAACATGACTTGCTTTATTGATATTTTATTGACTTCTAACAACAAAACGGCTTTATTTTATTCTCTCAAAAGCCATATATTAGAGGACAATGGACTGAAGAAGGAGGCTTGGTTGTAGCCGGTCAGAATGATGATAGCTTTGCATGTGCTACATACTGTTCCTAGCCCTGTGTACAAAGCTGGGCCAGATATCGCATCAATCCATTCGCTACCGGTAAAATATTCACCTGAACTATTTAGCGGTGCCCCGAATAACACATGATCCTTGCCGTTGAAATAAGCACCGGCAGCACCTGCTCGTGGATGATTCAGATTTATCGATGACGTCCAGCTGTCTGTCGTGGTATCGTAAATCTCCACGGCGTTCTGCTCGCAACCAAAGAATGAGCAATTAAAACCACCTGAAACGGTGATTTTATGACTTCCAGGTGCTACTGTTGCTGTGGCATATGCTGCCGCAGATACTTTACTTGCGCCCATGGTCCAGGTATTACCGACAGAATCATAAATATAGGTGGTATTGACGGTTGAGAAAAAAGCGTTCATTCCGCCAAATACATATAATTTATCGCCGATCGATACCACTGTGGCCTGTAGTAATGGTTCAGGTAATGCAGCGCCACTTGTCCACGTTTTTGTCGCCGTGTCAAAGATCTGAAGACTACTCGAGACAGTGAAACTGGATGAATCATAACCACCCACAACGAAAATCTTGGACCCTATCGCTGCAGAACCGGTGTTACTGAGAGGAATCGGCATCATCCATTTTGAATCGCTTATGGAAGAATAAGTGGCTAAATTAACTGATTCGACAATTCCGGTGATACCCCACGGTGCTTCACCACCAATAATCCAGTATTTTCCACCCGCGCGTGCACCACTGGCCCATGCTCTTGGTATCAGTGTTTGACCCATCAAGCTAGGTTTGAAAGATACCTCGAAGCAACCGCCAACATCGCTTACGTTATTGTCAGCTTTGATTATCTTCAGACTTCCCGTTCCTAGACTTTTGGTATCAAGTCTTGCTTTAATGGTGGTATTTGACCAACTCAACACGGTCAATGCTGCACCATTGAATTCAACTGCACCACTGGTTGTACCAAAATTGAAACCGTTAATGCTGATAGTTTCGCCCGGACTGGCAGAGGAAGGTGAAACACCCCAGATGGTCGGTTCACTCATGGCATCCGCTTGCAGTGCTTTGTACAGATTGGCGCGCCCCTGACTGACACTGATTCGGCTCATGGCAGCAGACTGATCGACACTGTTCATGATGGCGCTTTTAATCGATTTCCAGTTTTTTCCGGGGTTTTTAGCCCAAATCAGTGCTGCCATCCCGCTTATATGAGGTGTAGCCATGGATGTGCCTGATAAGAAATCATAACTGTTTCCAGGCATCGTGCTTTCGATGTTATCACCAGGCGCGAATACATCGACACTGCTGCAACCATAATTTGAGAACCATGCTCTGTTATCAGTTACGTCACTTGCGCCAACAGAAATAATATTATCGATGTTATATCCTGAGGGATACATTATCGTCGTGTCCGTATTCATACCTTCGTTGCCGGCGGCAGCGATAAATAATACGCCCATGCCTTTGGCAATTGATATCGTATCAAAGAGAGACTGAGAAAATCCCCCCCCCCCCCAACTATTTC
>WBZN01000411.1_pt1 | contig 36186 bp, 29 predicted proteins | sample 5204281 | NCBI WGS metagenome assembly WBZN01 (sample SAMN12344347, study PRJNA552823) | activated sludge metagenome | biome: Activated sludge suspended growth; feature: Nitrification reactor; material: Wastewater; isolation source: activated sludge from nitrification reactor of wastewater... | reverse complement strand
TCCGTCTCACGACTCGCCGTGCCATTGCCGATCGAAATCAATTCCACCCCATGCCGGATCACCAGCTCTACGATGGTTGCAAGCGCCCCCTGCCAGTCATTGCGAGGTTGATGTGGATAGATTGTCGTGGTTTCGAGGAGTTTTCCCGTGGCATCCACGACCGCCACTTTGCAACCGGTGCGGATACCGGGATCGAGCCCGAGCACGGCTTTCGGACCGGCCGGGGCCGCGAGCAGGAGTTCGTGGAGGTTACGGCCGAAGATTTTGATCGCCTCTGCTTCCGCCGCCTCACGCACCTGGAGCAGCAATTCCGTGCTGAGATGGAGATGTACCTTCACCCGCCAGGCCCAGTAACAGACATCGCTGAGCCATTTGTCGGCGCGCCGGCCGCGATTCTCGATGCCGAAACGGACGGCAATGAGTGCGGCGCAGGGATGCGGCACCTGGGCATCGAGGATTTCCCCCAGACCCAGATCGAGTTTCAGCACGCCCAATGTGCGGCCACGGAACATGGCCAAGGCTCGATGCGAAGGAATCGTGCGAATCGTTTCGGAATAGGCGTAATAATCGCGGAACTTCTCTTCTTCCGCCGTCTCCTTCCCGGGCATGACCATGGAGGTGACGATCCCTTCGTTCCACAACTTCGCGCGCAGGGTTGCCAGCAGGTCGGCGGTTTCAGCGAACCGCTCGACCAGAATATCCCGGGCCCCTTCCAAGGCAGCCTTCGCGTCGGGCACGTTGATGCCCTCGACCCCCTCGGCCGCCGCCACCACCTTCACGTACTTCACGGCTTCCTGTTCGGGATCGAGTGTCGGCTCGGCCAGAAGCGCGTCAGCCAGGGGCTCCAACCCGGCCTCACGCGCGATCTGGGCTTTGGTGCGGCGTTTGGGCTTGAACGGCAGATAGATGTCTTCGACCGCCTGTTTCGTCGCAGCCTGCTCGATTGCCCGACGCAGCTCATCCGTCAGTTTGCCCTGCTCTTCGATGGACGCCAGAATCGTCTGTCGCCGCTCTTCCAATTCCCGCAGATACAGAAGCCGTTCTTCCAATGTACGCAGATGCGTGTCATCAAGATTATTGGTGGCTTCTTTGCGATACCGTGCAATGAAGGGCACCGTCGCCCCGCCGTCCAGCAGGGTCACTGCCGCCGACACTTGCGAAGCGGTGACGGCCAGTTCTTTGGCGAGAAGATCGACAATACGTTGCTGGGCTGCGGCTGAAATAGTCGGCGTCGTTGAAACACTCATGTGGGTGCATCAGGCTTTCCGAAAGCGAGGCGTGACCGAATGGCATCCAGCCGGTCTCAGAGGCTTTCTTGTCAGGTGAACTCGACGAACTCAGGCGACGCGGTTGCGATGCCGCCTTGCCATGGCTGAGCGGGAATCTAGCAGAACATGTCCTATACTTCCAGACCTGATCCGCGGCATCCTACCGCTCAAACGGCGGGCCTCCCATGACCGGGCCCTGCTCCGGGCGCACCGACATCCACCTGTCGGACATGTTATAGTTGCGCTCGCCGCCGGATGACCACTTCCACACACGACTATCCGCCCCCGACGGCCCATGCATGCCGAAACCGCTGAACAATCCACCGGCTCCCGCATCCTTGGCCCTTGCCGCCCTGGGCGTCGTGTATGGTGATATCGGAACCAGCCCCCTCTATGCCCTGCGCGAGTGTTTTCACGAATCGCACGGACTGTCGGTCACCCACGACAACGTGCTGGGCATCTTATCCTTGATCGTCTGGGCTCTCGTGCTCGTCGTGACCGTCAAGTACCTGCTGTTCGTGATGAAGGCCGATAACGACGGCGAGGGGGGCATGCTGGCGCTCATGGCGCTCAGCCAACGGTCCCACCCGGTCAATCTCCGCCAAGGGCTGAGCCTCGTCGTTTCTGTGGGATTGATCGGCGTCGCCTTTCTCTACAGCGATGGTATTATCACCCCGGCGATTTCCGTCCTCAGCGCAGTGGAAGGGCTGACGCTGGCCACCGATGTGTTCACTCCCTATGTCCTTCCCATTACCATCGGACTGGTCGCCCTGCTCTTCACCATCCAGCGCCGTGGCTCCGGAAGAATAGGGAGCATCTTTGGTCCCATCATGCTGGTCTGGTTCGCCGCACTGGCCCTGCTCGGCTTCCACAGTGTGATCCAAACCCCTGCGGTGCTGCTGGCCGCGAATCCGCTGTATGCCATCGGGTTTCTCTTTCATCATGCCGGCATCGGTTTCCTGGTATTGGGCAGTGTGTTTCTGGTCCTCACCGGAGCCGAAGCCCTGTATGCCGACATGGGCCATTTCGGACGACTACCGATACAGCTGGGCTGGTTTGCGGTGGCCCTGCCGGCTCTCTTGCTCCAGTATTTCGGCCAGGGGGCGCTTCTGATGCGAAACCCGGCGACACTCGCCAACCCCTTTTATCATCTGGCTCCGGATTGGATGCTCTACCCGCTGATTGCGTTGGCGACCGTGGCCACCATCATTGCGTCCCAAGCCATGTTGTCCGGAGCCTTCTCACTGACATTGCAAGCCGTGCAGCTGGGTTATCTTCCGCCGCTCCGGATCACGCATACCTCCGCGGAGCAACATGGGCAAATCTATTTCGCACTCCTGAACTGGCTGATGTTCATCGGGACCGTCGGGCTGATCCTCTCGTTCGGATCGTCCACCAACCTGGCCGCAGCCTATGGCATCGCCGTCTCCGGTTCCATGATCATCACCACGCTGCTCATGTACCGGGTGGCTCGTAGCCATTGGCGGTGGGGTGCGCCGCCGGCGACTATGGCCGTGGGGGTCTTCCTGTTCATCGACCTGGCCTTTTTTCTTGCGAACGCCCAGAAGATTCCCCATGGCGGATGGTTTCCGCTGCTCCTCGGCGCGGCGATTTTTACCGTAATGAGCACCTGGGCGCGAGGTCGAGCCATTGTCGCCGAACACCTGCGTGTTCAATTTCCTCCGTTGCGTCAATTCGTCGGCGAAGTGTTGTCGAAGGTGGAATGCCGAACGGCGGGACAAGCCGTATTTCTCTCACAACATCCCGACATCACCCCGCCGGCCCTGTTACAAAATGTCCGGCATAACAAATCACTACACGAACGCGTCTATGTGCTCACCGTCCGCACTGAACATGTGCCATTCGTTTCCGCAGGGGCGCCGCTGGAGATCACGCCTATCAAGGAGAATCTCTTTCAAGTGATCGCCCGTTGCGGATTCATGGAGACCCCGGATATTCCGCGCGTCCTGACCCAGCTCGCAGCACATGGTCATATACTGCCGATACGGGACACGACGTTCTTCCTGAGCAGGATCACGTTTTTGGCGACCCCGAAGCCGGGCATGGCGATCTGGCGAGAAAAACTGTTTGTGATCCTGTCGCGGAATACCCAACGCGCCAGTTCCTATTTCCATGTGCCGTCGGAGCAAGTGGTTGAGATCGGATTGGTGCTGGAAATTTAACCGCCTAGCTGCCCCTGTGCTGGATAATCCCGGCCCTCATGGCGATGAGGAGGAGGAAGGACTAGGCGGGCATCAGACGCATTGTCCGAACTCAAGCTGTCGCCAGGCTTCGTAGAGCACCACGGCTACCGAGTTGGACAGGTTGAGGCTGCGGCTTCCGGCAACCATGGGAACACGGATGCGCTGCTGCTCGGAGACACTTCCGAGAATCTCCGGCGGCAACCCGCGGCTTTCCGGGCCGAATACAAATACATCACCTTCGGCATAGCGAACCAGATCGTATCGTTGCCGGCCCTTCGTCGAGACTGCGAACAATCGACGATCAGCAAAGGGCTTCAGGCATATCTCCCAACTCTCATGAACGGAGATCGTCGCAAACTCGTGATAGTCCAGGCCGGCTCGCAGCAGTTGTTTGTCCTCCAGCGTAAAGCCCAGAGGCTTCACCAAATGCAGCCTGGCACCGGTGTTGGCACACAGCCGGATGATGTTGCCGGTGTTCGGAGGAATTTCCGGCTGGTACAGAATGACATCGAACATGATGGCAAGAAGCTGATGAAACGGCGGTCGGCAGTATGAGCCGCTGAGGAAGGCCCTGCCGATACGATCGGCAAGCCCCTCCCTGTCAGCCTGTTGGTCGGTCAGGAACGAAAGGCCTGCACGTCGCCCGATTTGCGCAGCATCTTATTCACTTCATCGAGATGGAGCTCCTCGCCCACGATCATTTCCCGGGCGTATTCTTCCAACAAGACGGACGTGCCTTCCGCCAGCTTCAGCAGTTCGTAATAGGACGCAACGGCAGCCTTCTCATGCTCCAGGCTCTCCCGCAAAATATCGCCGATATCGTGCTTTTCAGTTTCGAGCAGGGTCCCGATTTTCAACGAAGGATGCCCGCCCAGTAGCGTCACCAGTTCGCCGGCTTTGTGAGCATGGGCCAGGCTCTCATCCGCATTGCCCTTCAGCCACGACACAATCGGAATCCGATTGTACCCGTAGATCATGAGCGCATAATGCGTGTACCGCACGACTCCGGCGAGTTCAAGCTCCATGATCCGATTGAGAATTCCCACGGCGCGCTGCGTATCTTGTTCATTCATCGTCGATCTCCAATCAGGCAAGAACTCCCTGCCTCATAACATGGTCTTCGTACCGGGCTAGACATTGAAGCGGAAGTGCATCACGTCGCCGTCCCGCACGACGTACTCCTTCCCTTCCAGTCGCATCTTGCCCTTTTCCTTCGCCCCCGCCTCGCCTTTGCAAGCGATGTAGTCGTCGTACCCGATCACTTCCGCACGAATAAATCCTTTTTCAAAATCGCCGTGAATGACTCCCGCGGCCTGCGGAGCCGTGTCACCGATATGAATGGTCCAGGCGCGAACTTCTTTCACGCCGGCCGTAAAATAGGTCTGCAACCCGAGGAGTTGATAGGCTGCACGAATCAGGCGATTGAGGCCCGGCTCTTTCATGCCGATATCGGCCAGGAATTCCTGTTTTTCGTCGTCCGACAGCACCGCGATCTCGGATTCCAACGCCGCGCAAATCGCCACCACCGGCGCTCCTTCTGCGGCCGCATATTCCTCCATGCGAGCCAGCAGGGGATTGTTGGTGAAGCCCTTCTCCGACACATTGGCCACATACATCACCGGCTTCATGGTGAGCAGGCAGAGGGGTTTGAGAAGCGCCCGTTGCGCCGGATCCAGTTTCATCGTTCGCGCCGGCTTGCCGTCGTTCAGACAGGCCGCCACCTGCACCAGCAAATCGCCCAGCTTTGCGGCATCTTTATCCCCCGAGCGGATGAGTTTCACATTCCGCTCTTGCGCCTTTTCGACGGTCGTGAGATCCGCCAGCGCCAACTCCGTCACGATGGTCGCAATGTCCGAAATCGGATCGACCTTGCCCGCCACATGCACGACGTTGTCGTCCTCGAAACAACGCACGACGTTCACGATCCCGTCGGTTTCACGAATATTGGCCAGGAATTGATTGCCCAACCCTTCGCCCTTCGAGGCCCCCGCCACCAGCCCGGCGATATCCACGAACTCGGTCGTGGCGTACTGCATCCGCTGCGGCTTGACGATATCGGCCAGCGCCTGCATCCTCGCATCCGGTACTTCAACAATCCCGATATTCGGCTCGATCGTGCAGAACGGATAATTTTCCGCCGCGATCCCCGATTTGGTCAGCGCATTAAAGAGGGTGGACTTGCCCACATTCGGCAGCCCGACGATTCCACATTTCACACTCATGACGCTTCCTTCCTCATCAGCCCGCTGTTGGTTCAGCCCTACCGCGTCACACCCACTCGCGGTCGAATGGGATACGCACTGCGGAGGCGCATTCTACGTGTTCAGGGCCGGTCCGGTCCACTCCCGAGTGCAAGGATGAGGACACTCGGACGGGCACCTCAAGTTTGAGGCGCCATCCACCGACATGGAGAGGAGGGAGACCTGTTCCAGCCAGATCCATGCACGGAGTTCCGGGAGGAGCCATGCCGATTGAGCGGGTGGTGGCCAGTTATGGACGATGCTGTATGCGGCCGGAATTCTTCGACCAATTCTATAACATTTTTCTTGGGAGCCATCCGAGTATCAAGCCGATGTTTGCACAGACCAATTTTACGAAGCAAAAGGCGCTACTGCGTGAAGGAGTCGCCATGATGCTGATGCATTTGGAAGGCAAATCTATCGGCACCCTCTGTTTGAATCGTATTGCCGACACTCACAATCCCCGCCGCATGAATATCACGCCGCAACTCTATGAATATTGGATCAACAGCGTGATCGCCACCGCCAAAGAATACGACAGCGAGTGGACCCCTGAACTGGAAGCCGAATGGCGAAAAGCCTTACACGCTGGAGTTCACTACATCGTCATGCAGGGCACAAAAACTGCCTCATACAGACAAGGATAGGCACCTGCGTCTCCCGGGGAATCGGTGATGCCTCGATCATTGCTTCTCGCTCTCAGCCTGAGTCTGAACGTACTCTTCCTCGGTGCCGCGCTGATCGGCTGGGTTGCCCCCAACGTTCCCGCCACCTTCAATCTCCACGTCGCCGTGCCGACCATTGCCGCATCGGCACACATTCATCCGCTGGCTGCGGTGATCGGCTCCGTGACCATCGGCGAACTGATTTTCATTGCACCCGGCGACTCAGTCCGGGCCGATGAAGGGTAGAACATTTATATCGGCGATCACAGTAGCGTGCAGGATGGTGTGGTCATCCATGGATTGGAAACCTTCGAGGGCAACCACGAATTATCGGAAAATGAAGTGCGGGTCGCCGGAAAAACCTATTCCGTCTACATCGGGAAACGCGTCTCGCTCGCGCACCAATCGCAGGTGCATGGCCCCGCCAGGGTCGGCGACGATCCCTTTGTCGGCATGCACGCCCCCATCTTCCGCACAGGACTCGGCGATCACGTGGTGGTTGAGCCGGACGCCAAACTTATCGATGTAAAAGTCGCTTCCGGCCGGTATGTGCCGGCGCTCACCCTGGTTACCACTCAGAAGCAAGCCGATGCCCTTCCCCTCATCACCCCTGCCTACCGCTATCGCAATCTCAATGCCGGTATCGTGAGTGTGAACATGCAGCTGGCCAAGGGGGGGACAACCGAAACAGATCGAACGCTGACCGGTTACCTTCTCCCCTCCGTCGAGCCGACCGAGGCAGGCCTAGGCGGCACCACCGCATCGGGATCGCGAAATAGCGCGCCGGACGCCTGGATAATCCAACGGACCAGATCGATATCGTTCTGCTGGACATGAAACCAGGTGGTGGCCATCAACCCATAGGCCTGCCGGGACAAGGCATAGCGGCTGAAATTGCGTGTGGTGGCCTCCTGTTTCCAGGTGGCGCCAATGACACGAAACCCTTCTCCTTGCATCACGTCCACCGATGGGAAACTTCCCTGCTCATCGCCATAGTGCCAATCACACATCACAATATCCCGCGGGAGTTGATCCCGAAGCACTTTTCCATAGCCTGCGGCGAGGCCATGGAGATGCCTCGTCTGAGCACCCGGGAACTCCGTAGGACTCAAGACCATATCGGCCCACATCCAGGTCACTACTCCTTTCTCCTTCAGGTAGTGGTGAATTCGCAACACATCCCGCACGAATAGATCCGCCGGAACCATCACTTCACCCAACTTCAGCCATTTCGACACCTGCCCGACGGTCCAGCCGAATGCTTCATCGTGGCCGATATGGATCGCCCGGGGATGCACCGCTTCGATGAGTTCGTCGAGGAACGGGAACACCACCGCATAGGTCGCGTCCTTCCGCGGATCATAGGAGACGGTGTTGAACATCAAGTTCGGGTATTGCCGCTGGAAAAATTTCTCCTGGTGCGTGAGCAGCTTGACCTCCGGAATCACCTCTAATCCATGGGCACGCGCATAGGCAACCCAGGACAGAAACTCCATCTTCGTCCAGGCGGTCTTCACTGGTTTCCAGGGCGCATGGTCGAATCTCACGCCATCCGTCAGCAGCACCTGAACCGCCGTAAAGCCGGCGGTCTTTGCATCAGTCACCAGTGCGCGCGCACGCTCCAGCGGCACAGTTCCCGTCAGGACGAAATGTATAATTCGCATCGTCTCTACCGTGGAATCTGACAACGACTCTCCCGCCGCACTCCCCGCCCACGAACCGGCGCACAACACCAACAGCGCGCACAACAGGGAACCAACACGGCCCATTCTTGCCTCCTCATCGAAACGGAATGCCGTTCAGACCCAATCAAGGAGAGGATGCCTCGGCCAGCCGCAGGCTGCCGCGACCCGCCGGCATCGCCCCCCCCACAGTTACGGACCAACGCAGGAATACGTAGACATAAGAATTAGGTCGGCAAAAATACACGGAGACCAGGATCGGGTCAAGAAATTGCGCGTGAAAAGGCTCTTTCAAAATGGACTTGCCTCCATTTGTAGGACCACGCATGACATCGCAATGGAATTCAACTACAAGCCGGCCGGCCAGTACCGGCGGAATCGTTGACTTCCGTGAAGCCGGCTCCTGATGCGAGACGGGGGGACCGGCTATTGTGTGGAGGGAGTATTGTGGAAATACGGCGAGAAGAACACCTCAGAACAAGGATGTGCTGCCGGGCTAATCCGTCATGATTCGGCAGTCGACTACCCGACCATCCGGGCCAACCCGCAGGAGCAGCCTCTTCGAATCGAGCCGGAACGCCCCACGCTCCGCCCTAACAGATAGACCTCGTCCCAGTTCCTCCAGGAGCCGCCCTCGTCACCGGTTCCCAATAATTCATGGATGCGCTCCCGCGACAACCCGACGAGCGGCATCGTCATAAGCAGATCTTCGATCATACAAAGACGATCGGGCCGGAGGAGATCCGCAGCGTGATTGGCCTTCCAGAGTTGCGAATCAACTACGCGCCGATGCCAACGGTCTTCGAGGATCGGACCGAGGAACAACAGGCTGAGCGCTCATACATACGGCATCAGCAGGCCAACCCCAAAGGCCAGCAGCCGATAGCCGGGGCCTCGCCAACGACGGAGCAGTACCATCGTCATCAACGCGATCCATGGAAGCACGGTGATGGCCGCCATCAACACCACCAGCCAGGAGGGCCTCGCGTCATAGGTGGCAGCCGGGCCCAACCAGTCATGGAACATGGTGAACCATGCTGAAAGGGACCGGAAACAGGCCGCGGATAGAAGGGCCTCGACCAGGGAACACATCAGACGAGGAGCACGATGAGCCGATGATAGCATGGGTGAATCGCTCACTCTTGCGTGGGCGCACTGACGGTCGCCTCTGCACAGTCAGTCCATGAAGAACCGCCGGTTTCCCGGCAACCCGTTCATCCACGCCATCGCGCGGCGGTCCGCATGAATGTACCTACGTATACACCCGTTCAATCGCGGCGAGAATGAGCAATTCACTTTGGAGGAATACGAGTTCGCCCTAGACTGAGGTTAGTCACAACTACGTCTCATCAGAGGAGATCCTATGATCAGCCGACAGACCTCGACCATTCCGCCCAACATCATGCTGTTCTCTTTCCTGAGCGTGTGCCTGGCCTTGACCATTGAACTCACAGACATGCGACCAGCGCGTGCGGCAGAGGGCAGTTCTCGAACCGTACTCTCACAGCCGGGCAGTCCCGTAGAACTGGCGATCGATTTGACCGGCTTCAGAATAGACAGAGACCAGATCAAGCAGGATGGCCGCCGTTACATGATGGCCTCTCATCCCACGACAGGCATTCATGTATCTATCGCGCTAGAAAGGATTTCCCGCCCGGCTTCAACCACAGGATGCGTCCAACAGCTGCGGCAATTACAGAGAGGAGCGGCGCTCAGTCGCGGACAGGACATCGCACTGAGCACCGCTCAGGACGTACACACCATTGAGTACACCCTACCCCGGTTCCAGGGCGTCCGTCTCGATCAAAAAAGCGTCTACGCCTGCATCGCAGAACAGAACGTCTATGCCCACATTCATCTGTCGAAGCTCCAATACCGCGCTGCCGATGCCGCACTGTTCCAAAGCCTCCTCAAGACGATCCGCATGCAACCAAGCCCGCCCGCCACGATGACGACCGCAACTCCGACCACATCCACCGGCGAGGAGCCATTCCAAATTGAGAGCGTACGCTACCGTTACGATGGCCCTGCCCAGGCCATTGCTCCGTAGCCTGCGACTGCCTTAAGCCCCACCTGTCGTCTACTTGGGTGCCGAGAGCGCGTCCTGTGCCGTATGGCCACGTATGGATTTTTCCTTGATGTTGTGATGGATCTCCAAGGCGATGACCCGCGCAAGTTGATCGGCTGACAGCGCGCCCATCGGTAATCCATGGGTGTCCTGATAAAACGGATCGTCCGCCGCGGCCGTTCGATGGATATTCACCAGAACGGCGGCCGGCTGGATGCGCCGGCTGGGCTCCCCGACCAGAACCGCTTTTTCCTCAGGAAGCACCCTGGTGCGGGTGGCCCAATCCCGTTGGTCGATTTTCACGAAGGCCACGTTCCAGACGGTTCCATTGAGCAGGCTTCTGACAGCCTTCGGCGTATGCTCCTGGAAATAGGGTTCCCGCACGATCTTCTGTAGGGCTTCACGAATGCGAATATCGTACAGCTTCGTCGTCGAATCAGCGTGAGTGGGCTGACCCGGCGTGCTACTGCCGACGTCGTACATCGGTTGGCCGTCGAGGCTCTTTTGGTCATCTACCGTTCGCAGGTAGCTATCGAAGAGCTGTTGAAGAATTCGTGCGCGCTCATCCTCAGGCAGGCTCATGATCTCCTGGTCCGTGCGGACCGGGGCCTTCAGGAGCTCTCGTTCCAGCGACACCGCCTTCGGTTTGGGCGCCGTATCCGCCTTGCTGACGACCCATTGAAATTCTCTGGCCAGCACCGGAACCAACCTATCCGGATGATTCAAATATCCCTTGGCTTTGAGTGAGGCCGCGCTGATGAGGAGTGTGACCCGGCCCGGTTCTTTCGTGCGCGCAACCAGGAATGGGAACGCTTTGCCCTCGTCATTCACCACCGTGGGCTCGATCACCACCCGTTGCAACACATTCTTCCGGAGGCTTTCATCGAAGCGCGTATGGTCGGACCGATGCTGCAGCAAGAGAACACAGGTATCGATCACAGTCTGAACGGCCGCATCGAGATCGGCAGAATCCAGGCCGCTGCTGCCTGCTCCTTCGCCCCCCTTTCCCAGATATACCTGGAAAGGCAGGCCCGGAATCGGGTGCCCCGGGCCAGCTATTTCATGCACCTCGATCTCAGCCTGAGTGCCGTGTCCCTGGTGGTTGGCCTGCGTCTCGGGTATGAACAAGATCAAGCAAGCCGCCATCACTACGCCGATGGCTCCTGAAGCACCTCGGGGAAGGGTGATATGCAGATTGGCCTGTCGGCTATCTCGTGTCACCGTTTTCACCATCAGCAATCCGCGCGCCTCAGCCTGCGTACCCTTTCGGATTTTGGTTCTGCCAGCGCCAGGCATCGGCACACATTTCACTCAACCCGCGCGCGGCTCGCCAGCCCAACGATTTCAGTGCGTGGCTTGGATCGGCATAACAGGAGGCGACGTCACCGGGACGTCGCGGTGCGACCCTGTAGGGAACTGTCTTCCCGCTGGCCTTCTCAAACGCCCGTACGATTTCCAGCACGCTGTATCCGTTGCCGGTGCCGAGATTCACCGTTAAACATTCCCCGCGACGCTCCAATCGATCTAACGACTCCAATGCCTTGAGATGCCCCAGCGCCAAATCCACCACATGAATATAATCGCGCACGCCGGTTCCGTCCGGTGTGGAATAGTCGTTGCCCCACACATTCAAATGTTCGCGTCGCCCGACCGCCACCTGCGCCACAAACGGCAGCAAATTGTTCGGCATGCCTTGGGGGTCTTCTCCGATCAAGCCGCTGGCATGCGCCCCCACCGGATTGAAATACCGCAGGATGCCGATTCGCCAAGACGCATCGCTGCGCTGCAGATCACGCAGGATTTCTTCGATCATCAACTTCGTCCGTCCATAGGGATTAGTCGCAGAGAGAGGATGATCTTCCATCAACGGCAACCGTTGCGGGTCCCCATAGACCGTGGCGGAGGAACTGAACACCAGTGTTTTGACGCCGCATTCGCCCATGGCCTCCAGAAGGCGCAACGACCCGGCCACGTTGTTGTCGTAATAGGACAACGGCTTCTCGACCGATTCCCCCACTGCCTTCAACCCGGCAAAATGGATGACCGAGGTCGCGCCGCTCTCACGGAGGGCCGCGACCAGGGCCGCACGATCGCGAAGGTCGCCACGAATCAGACGAAGAGATTTGCCCGTGATGCGCTGCACACGCGACAAGGCTTCAGGATGGCTGTTGGAAAAGTTGTCAAAAACCGTGACATCAGAACCGGCATTGAGCAGCTCCACGCACGTATGCGAGCCGATATAACCGGCACCCCCGGTGACCAGGATCATGCGCATCGCCTCCGCTGGGATGAGAATAAAAGAATCGCCCCTTATGGCCTACGATACACCGCATCCAATGTGCGCACAATGGCGTACCGTATTCAGACGCTTGATTTCTTCCCCCTGCATTTCAACCAGGCAGGCCGGTGACACATCACAGTCCAGCAAGGCCGCAGCCAGCAGAGTGGCGAGGGGTACTCTGAGGCAGATGGAGTCTCTATGCGCTGCGAGGTCGCTGCTGGCGCTTCCCTGTGCACTTCGTTACACTTCAACACCTCGAACAGGAGTGACCATGCGAGACGAACGCACGACCAACTACTACGCCATCCTGGAACTTCCTGCTACCGCGACTGAAGCGGAGATTAAGCGCGCCTGGCATGAGCATATGCAGGTCTGGCATCCCGACCGCTTTGTGCATTCGCCCACTCTGCACCGGAAAGCCGAGGCCCGCACTCAACTGATCAACCAGGCCTATCAAACTCTCAGCGATCCGGCCGCCCGCGCTCGCTACGATGCCGGGAGGCAACACCATTCTGCGCCGGCCCCGCCGCCGCGCCCCTCTCCGGCACCTCGCCCACAACCGGCTCCGCGCCCGCGCCAGGAGCTGCGCGGACCACAAACGATGCTGAACGTCACCCGGTTCAGTCACCCTAAAATCATGGTGCCGGCCATCCACCTGCTGGTCGATACGCATGAAACGCTGCCCTATGATTTTAAGGGGCTGGTGCGGATCGCCGGCACCATCACACAGGCTCTTCCCGCCGGAGACTATGCCATTGCGGAAGCACCGGATATTTTCTGCGTGGAGCGCTGCCGCGTGGAAGACATCAACACCATCTTCTCGAATCCTTCCGATAATCGTCCGCGTTTTCTCCGCGAACTCGAACCACTCCGCGCCATCCCCCATCGTTTCCTGGTGATCGAGGGCACCATTCAATACAACAGCGGCGGAGGACGATTGGGCCAATACCACCGCAACGGGATGGTGGACTTCCTGGATTCCCTGACAGCGCGATTCGGGATTCAGATTATCTATGCGGATAGTCGCGAAGAAGCCGAAGAACGGGTCGCGAACCTGGCAGCCATCCATTACGCCTACCACCTCGCCGAGCAACAGGGCCTCGGCCGCTGCCTCACGGAAAACGACGCCTAGACGGAAGGAAGAGCCACCGGCCTCAACACTGCCGCTGCAATCGCCCCTTCTCTTGGTGCGGTGCACGCCTCATGGTAGCATGTCACTCCTATGGCGCGCTCCACCACTGTGCACGATCTTCGCACTCTGATCCGCTCCTGTCACCCGCTTATTGTCATTGAGACCGTGGAAGAAGACCGGGTCATGACCCTGCTGCAATCCGTTGCCGCCCAGGAACGGATGCCGCTGTTCGAATGGTCGATTACGAGAGGCCTCACAAGGCACGGAGAAGGCCAGAGCATCAGCAAGCTGACGGCCACCCCCCTGTCCTTGCTTCAACATCTCAATGGGCTGACGGTCGAGGGCATTTTCTGGCTCAAGGACCTCGCGCCGCACTTGCAGGATGCTGCGGTCGCGCGCCAATTGCGCGAGGTCAGCCAGCACTTCGGTCGCTCACGCGCGACTTGTCTTGTGACCGGTCATCCCATCGCCTTACCGCTCGACCTCGACCGGATGTCCGTGCGGCTCGACTTGCAATTGCCGGATCGACAGGAGTTGCAGACGATGCTTCAGAGCGTTCTGCAATCTCTGAGGACGCGAACATCACCTCGTCGCCCGACATCCACCACCGTCGTGCAGAGCCTGCTCAACTCCATGACCGAGCTGAAAACGCCAAACACAGGCCCCTCCGACCAGGAATGTGACTCCCTGCTTCGCGCGCTACAGGGACTGACATTGCATCAGGCACGTCAGGTCATCACCCAATGCATCGTCGAAGACGGGGTGCTCTCCGCCGACGACGTGCAGACGATTCTCTCGCGCAAGGTGCAGGCGATTAAGGACGGCGGCCTCCTGGAATATTATCCGCTGGAGGACAATCGCTTCGAATTGGGCGGGTTCGCGAATCTCAAATCCTGGCTGGCGCGGGCGAAGGTTGGATTTACTGCGGAAGCCAAAGCGCTCAACCTGACGCCGCCGCGCGGTATCATGCTGGTGGGGGTTCCCGGCTGCGGCAAATCGTTGGCGGCCAAAGCCATTGCGCGCGAATGGCAACTCCCGCTGCTCAAATTGGATGCGGGCAGATTGTTCGACAAATTCATCGGCGAGTCTGAGAAAAACTTCCGGAAGGCCATCGAGCTGGCGGAGTCACTCTCCCCCATCGTGCTCTGGATCGATGAAATTGAAAAGGCGATGGCGGCGGGGGGCGGCGACGCCGATGCCGGCCTGAGCCGCCGGCTCTTTGGCGCCTTTCTCACCTGGCTACAGGAAAAGAAGCAGGAAGTCTTTGTCGTCGCCACGGCAAACAATCTCACCTCCCTGCCGCCTGAGTTACTGCGCAAGGGCCGGTTCGACGAAATCTTCTTCGTGGACCTTCCGGATACAAGCGAACGCACCGCCATCTGGAAGATCCACCTCGGACTTCGCAAACAGGACAGTACGAAATGTGATCTCCCCAAAATCGTGAGCGCCAGCGAAGGATTCAGCGGCTCTGAAATCGAGCAGGCGGTGGTTGCCGCCCTGTATCGCGCGTTGCACCACACCCAACCGTTGACGACCGACCTCTTGATCGAAGAACTTACCCACACCGTGCCACTCTCCGTCACCCGGAGCGAGGACATCAATCAACTGCGAGCCATGGCGCAAGGCCGCTTCGTCAACGTACGGTGAACCAACTGTTCGTCCTTGTGGCGAACGTTGGTCACATGAGGCCCGTCGGCCAAGACAGCCTTCCTAAGAGAGTCTGTTCGAGCGCCTGCTCCAGCCACCGTGGCGTACCTCGCGGGGACAGACTCTCATGGAGTAAGATAAACTTTTCCGTCGCGAATCCGTGAATGCCGCGAATCCTTCAGTCCAGCCTTGCCTCTAACGGTTGGAGAGCATGGGCAGGCCTGTTTACTGGCACCAGAGACACGTACCATGATCATACATAAGGCCCCGACTCGTTTGGCTCACGACATCCCTGTGCGTTCGAGAAGTCATAGGCTTGGAGTGCTTATCCTTCTCCTGGCAATGGTCGGTGGAGGACCTGGTTCGGCTTCGGCTCATGAGCCCCCCCTTCGCGCGGAAGGTCAGATCGCCCAGCATGCCAAGGCCGCCTGGGAGCAAGGCACCATCGATCTGGCACTCGGTATTCTCGAGCAAGGAATTCAGGATCATCCCCAGGCCCTCGTACTCCATCAACTCCGTGGCGACATGCTGGCCACCTCGCGTCATACGGAGGCGGCCCTGCAGGCCTATGACACGGTCTTGGCGTATGTTCCCGCCGCGGTGGATGTACGATGGTCTAAATGGAGCGTGCTGGTACGATCCGGACAGGTCGAGGAAGCGGTCACTGAACTCCAACGTATTGCCGCCATCGATCCGAGGAACCCGCTGATCCATTTGCGACTCGCACGGGAGCTCCGGAAGCTCGACCGCCTGGAGGAATCATACGAGGCCTATAACAAGGCCGTGGAGCTCGGACCGGACATGCTCAACTGGCGGTTGGCCATGGCCCGCGCGCGCTTCGACATTTTGGATTACGAAGGCGCGGAGCGCGACGTGCAATTCGTATTGGATCGAGTTCCAGCCGGTTCACCGCTTCATCTGTCCGCCAGGAATCTGCTCACAGTGTTCTTCGGCTCGACGGAGCGGGGCCGCCGCTTTGCACCAGTCATGACGCCGGATGTGAGCCCGAAACAACTTCGCGACTGGTCGATGATTCGCGCGGAGGGCTACCGGCTGTTCGAGGCGGGACGATTCCGGGAAGCCGAACCGGTTTATCGGGAGCTCTTGCGCCTCAACCCGATGGATCCGCTCGCCGGCCGGCACTTAAGCCTCATCCTCATGGGGCTTGGCCGCTGCAAAGAAGCACTCGCCGTGCCCCACAGCGGATCTGATTTCGACCCGACCGATGAAGAGCATACCACGACGGCCTTTCGTATGGGCCAATGCATGGTGGAACTTGGACGGTGGGAGGACGCGTACATCCAATTCAAAATCCTGTATGACGCAACGGTGGAGTTCGAAAAATCGACGAAGGAAGTCCAGCTCCCGTCCGGGACCCGGGTATTGAACAAGGCCACCCTGATACAATGGTTAGACAGGGTGCGCCCGCACGTCCCGGAGTTTGCACAGCAAGTCGAGGCGGAAGCTGCGGCCAACGCCGCTGCGACCAAACCGGCAATGCCGACCATTTCGTCGGAAGCAGAGTTGGCGGCCAAGGCCATCGAGGCCTTGAAGCCGCAAAACACGCTGGATGCAGCGGCCTCCCTGGTCGGTCGGGACGCCGATTTCGCCTGGTTTCGATTCGTCATCCCGGCGAAGAAAGTGATGCGTGACGATTCGCCGACGGGAGCCCACGACTTTATTCCGTTGGACCCGGGAATCAGCTTCCCCGGAAGTCAGCAGGACATCTACCTGGTTTTTAGCCTGGTCACAGCCTCATACGATGAAGTGCCGTTGTCCGCGCGCTGTTTCAAAGAGACCGCCGAGCTGGCGGGAGCACAGGCAGCGGTCGCACAGGATCACCTCATCATGTCCACAAACGACCAATCCGGCTATTTTGTCCTTCCTCGTCCGGCCGCCGGATGGACGACCGGCCTCTACCGTTGCGGACTTTTCGCCGGGGAGGAGACATCAGCCTATACCCAGGTCGATGAGGTGCGCTTTCGCATCGTCGAACCGACAAGGCCCTCATAACAGAAGAGCACAGAGCTCATAGCGTATGGCGTAGCGGAGGAGAAGAAAGAGGCCGAACAGGGACGCTCAACCGTTACGTCCGCGCACTGTGTAGCGACCCGTGAAGGTCTCTCCGGGGAGCAGTCGTTTCAGGCCCCATTCGGGATGATTGAAGGCATCGGTCGCGCAGGTCATGGGCTCGATCGCCAAGGCGCGGCGAGGGGCATTCGCAATCGCGTCACCGGTGTAGACCACGATCGCGGAAAAGCCGGCATCCATCACAACATCGATGACACGGCCATTCTCCCCATGACGCAGGGACGCCGTCGCCATTCCCGCCGCATCGCGTTCCAGCTCCACATAACAATGGTTGAAGCGGCGATGGCCGATCGGGTGGAAGTCACGATAGTCCCACTCCGTTCCCTTTGCCGTCATCACCCTGCCGGTCGGCGCGAGCCGCTCATTGAACTCTAGGTAGCCGGCAGCAGGGATTTTCGCCTCGGCCTCATCCACAACCTGGCTCCCGACGGTAAAATAGGGATGGAACCCCACCCCGACGGGCGCGGCTTGCCGACCGACATTCTGCACGGCGAACGAGCAGGACAATCCCTGAACATCCAGGCTGTACGTGACACGAACCGCGAGGGAGAAGGGGTATCCGCGCGGGCCGTATGCGGCGGCATCCAGCTTGACCTCGAACGCAACGTTGGTCGGGCCGGCCTGATGCATCGTCCACGGCAAGGTCCGCACAAAACCGTGGATGGCATTCGGTCCTTCCTTATCGTTCCGTTCGAGCTGCAGGACCTGTCCGTCAAACGAATAGCGCCCTTCCGCCACCCGTCCCGGAAAGGGAATCAGCACGTCACCCTGTCCGCCCTTCTTCTGCGCGCCGCCGGAATAACCCCAGACCATGTCGGTTTCCCCGCCATCGTCGCCGACGAGGAAATAGCGTCGCAAGGACGCGCCCCAGGGCGATAGCACCGCACGCTGCGTCTTACACACGAGCAAGACTTCCGTATCAGGTGTGGGAGCAGATGTCATAACCAGTTATGCGTCAACAGGATGCGGAGATCATCCACTGCACCACTGCTCATACATCCTTTTCTATCAGATACTCGAACCGCTTCCGGAAATCGTCGGAAGCGAGTCCTGCGGCGGTCGCCAAACGAACCACTTCCTGCGGCTGATTCAGATCCTCCGCAGACAGTCGAATCATGTACCGGCGGGCAATGGCATAGGATTCCGACTCCACATCCACCATGCGCACCCGAGTGCGGCCGGTGGACGGGTCGAGAATGTCTCCGAACGGAATCGGAACAAAGCGGCCGTTTTGAATCGACACCATCGCGGCGTTGCCACCCTCCAGGAGAAACTGCGCCGCGCAATAGCCCAGATCCCGCGTGTATTCCATATCGAATGAAATGGGATCCGCGCAGCGTAATTCATACCCGATGTTTTTATCGACGATGGTGGTCTTGATCCCGAAAGAGCGCAGTTCCTTCTCCACCGCCCGTTTCAGCACGAAACCGAAATTGATCTCCGCCAACCGCACATGTCCGTGCTGATCGCGTTCCACATCCTCCAACCCGTTCACATCCTGCTGGTCGAGAATTTCGACCAGGCCTTCGGCCAGGACCGCCACACCGTCCGATCTGCCTGCGGCCAACCGCTTAATGAACGCGGCGACCAGAATATCGACCAGCGTCTTCAGACGAATGGGTTTGTGGCGAAACTCCTCGGGAATGATCGTCAAGGTCGCGCCGGCAGCCTTACCGATCCCAAGGGCCAGGTGTCCGGCCTTGCGCCCCATCGTGACGACAAAATACCAGCGCGAGGTGGTCTCCGCATCGACCATCAGACTTTTGACGAGTTCCACTCCGATGTGACGGGCCGTCTGGAATCCGAAGGTAGGAATCCCGTGCGGCAGATCGAGGTCGTTGTCGATGGTCTTGGGTACATGCACCATCTGAAGTCGGCCGCCTGCCCGCTGCTCCAGCTTCAACGCGGAGAAGGCCGTATCGTCCCCGCCGATCGTAATCAGTCTGGTCACACCCAGCGTCTGCAGACTCGCCAGACAGGCATCGAGATGCTCGGTTTTCTGCGTAGGATTGGCGCGCGCCGTTCCGAGACAGGATCCGCCGCTGAAATGGATGCGGCTGATGTCCTCGATCGCCAAGCGCCTGGCCTTGCCCGTCTGGCCTTCCATGATCCACTTAAATCCATCCTGTATGCCGATCACATCACACCCGCCAAGAATACTCCGAATCGTTGCGGCTCCGATCACGCTGTTGATACCAGGCGCCGGCCCTCCCCCGACAAGAATCCCCACCACCGGTCGTTGTTCACTCGTCCCCATGTTCGCTCCTGCTCCTATCTCGCGCTGACAATGACCCTGCCCGCTGCTGTTACTCCTGATCCATGACCCTACGCATTTGCTGCCGACGGCCCCGCCCTCGCCGAGTCTCGTGCGACCCTACACGGAGATGGAAAGTGCGTCAAGGACGGGCACAACCACATCAGGAGACTGCAACAATATCATTCTCAGAACAGCAGACTTGTGCTAGCCTAACACCAACAGCCTTCTGGTTCACTCGACGGAGGTGCACCATGATCGAAATTATGGTCGTCGATGACAACCTGCAGTTGAGAGACACCTTACGAACGATCTTGAACAAGCGGCCGGGCTTTCGCGTAACCGGCGAAGCAGCCGACGGAATCGCCGCGTCGCAATTGGCCCAAACCCTTCGTCCGAACATCGTCCTCATGGACGTGGGCATGGCGCGTATGGACGGAGTCGAGGCGACGCGCCGGATTCGAGCCCTCTTGCCGGAGACCGTCGTGATCGGAATGTCCTGTCATACCAGCAGAGAAGTCGAGGGGGCCCTGCTTGCCGTCGGCGCGAGCGCCTTCATTCCCAAGGAGCTGGTCCCCGAAAAAATCTTCGACGTGATTACCCAGGAACTGTCACCAGACAAGACCCATCAGTGAAGTCTGGGCGGGACCACCCTACACTCGTTCAATGAGTCGCCGCCTCACCCCACATCCTCGCCTTCGCCTTTTAGTGATGACTGCCCGCTGAGCGCCGCCTCGACAATCGCTCGGCACAACTGTCCCCCGGCACTCTCCTTGGTGAGATAGCCGAACGCTCCCGCCTGTTTCATGCGCGCGATCATATCGGGAGAATTGTGCATGGACAGCGCCACAACCTTCATGTCCGGACGTTCTTCCAGGATGCGCTTGGTCGCCGTCACCCCGTCGCACCGGGGCATGTTGACGTCCATCACGATGACGTCCGGCTTCAGCGCACGGGCCAGCTCGATGGCTTCCAGCCCGTCGCCGGCCTCGCCGACGACCTCCAGCCGGGGATGTCCGTTGACGATGGTCCGCAGGCCCTGTCGCAACATCTGATGATCGTCCACCAGCAACACCCGTATCTTTGGCGAGGGCAGGAGCGAGGGAGTCCGGGACACATCCGGCAATCCTGGTATGGCCGATTCGAAAACCGTTGCTGCGAGATCAGCACCGGCATCAATCCCGTCTGTCTGTTCCACAGCGGTGACGCCCTGCTGATCCAGAGGCAACTGCAAGATAGCCGTCGTTCCCTGGCCCGGGACCGACTGTAGTTCGAACCCTCCGCCAAGAGCCTTCATACGTTCATGAATGCTAAAGAGCCCGAAACCCGGCTCCAGCCTGGTTTCCGCCGCCATGAGATCACAGCCCGCACCGTGATCCGACACGGTGAGACGCAGAGTCCCGTCGGACTGCGCCACGACAATTCGCGCTTCAGTGGTGCCTGCGTGTTTCACAATATTCATGAGGAGTTCACGAACCGACTGAAACAGCAGCACCGATTGCTCCTCCGACAGGGGCAGCACCTCTGTCTCCAGATCCAACGTCACCGTGAGTTCCCGTTGCATCTGGTCAGCCAGCCATCTCAAGGCCATGAGCAGGCCGAACTCGTTCAGGATCGGAGGGCTGAGTTGCGCCACCAATGTCCGCGTATAGGCCAACGCCCGGTCCATCACTTCCTGGACCTCCGTCATCGCCTGCGCCGCCGCCGGCGTCACCTCTTCCAGCTTAGCCTGCCCCAATTTAATCCGGCTCAGCACCAGCAGCTGCGCCAGATAATCATGCAGGTCGGTGGCGAGTTGTTTCCGGATGCGATGCTCCGTCAGATTCAAGTCGGTCGTCAGTGCACGCAGCCTGTCCTGCGAATCGGCCAGTTCCCTGGTCCGCTCCTCGACACGGTGTTCCAGATCATCCGCGAACTGGCGCAATTGTGCCTGCGCCTCTTTCCGGCTTTGAATATCCTGAACGATCGAGATGAAATGTTGCGCGCGGCCCTGCGCATCGCGCAGCAACGAGACGGTCAGATGGCCCCAGATACACGAACCGTCTTTCCGGATGTAGCGCTTCTCCATTGAATAGGTCTCGATCTCCCCGGCCAGCAAGCGACGAACCGCGGACCAGCCCTGTTCGATTTCGTCGGGATGGGTGATCTCGGCAAAGGTTTTCGTCACCAATTCTTCGCGAGAATATCCCGTCAGTGAGCACATGGCGTCATTACAGCGCAACCACCGTCCGTCCAATCCGACATGCGCGATGCCGACCGCCGCATTGTCGAACGTGGCTCGATGCTGCGCCTCGCTTTCCCGCAGCGCATCCTCTGCCACCTTGCCGGCCGTAATATCCTCGGCAAAAATGATGGTCCCGCCTATGCCGCCGACCTTGTCGCGCCAGGGCCGGGTCTCCCACCGGAGCCAATGGACGGTCCCATCCGAACGCTGGAAGCGGTCTTCCTCGACACGTGTCACCACACCGGCCAAGCCCTGCTGATGCGCGGCTCGCCATGGATCGGGAACATCGGAAAACACGTCGTAATGACTGCGCCCTAACACATCCCCTTCCAGGCCATAGTCCACCCGCCAGCGCCGGCTCACCGCCACATACCGCATCTGCCGATCGAACATTGCAATGGCCGCCGGCGCATGTTCGATGAACAGACGCAGACGTTCTTCACTTTCACGCAACGCGGCTTCGGCTCGCTTGCGCTCGGTAATATCATGGGCGACTTTGGACACGCCGACGATCCGTCCCTCGTCGTTGCGTATCGCCGACACCGTGAGTGCAATATCGATCAGCATGCCGTCCTTCCGCCGTCGCACCGTTTCATACTGCTGAATGGCTTCTCCTCGCCTGATGCGCGCCAGGATCGGGGCCTCTCCGTCAAGCCGCTCTTCAGGAATCACAAGGGTCACCGGTTGACCGACTGCTTCGTCCCGACTATACCCATACAGTCGTTCTGCCCCACGATTCCAACTGGTGATGACCCCGGTGAGGTCATTACTGACGATCGCATCCTCCGAAGATTCGACGATGGCCGCGAGTGTCGCACGCGCCTGCTCCGCCTGCTTGCGGTCGGTGATATCGACGATGGCTGCAATAAACCCCGTCACAGTCCCGCGTTCATCACGCTCCGGCACGTAGGTGACTTGCAGCAGACGTTCGACGGAAGCCGCGCCAAGGAATTGTTGATCAAATTTTACCTGTCGCCCGGCGAGAGCGTCCTTCATGAAGGGAGCCGCCTGTGTATAGGTCTCTGCCCCCAATACATCACGCGGATGCCGGCCGATGAGATCTTCGGGGGTCCGTCCCAATAAATCCGCGTATTGTTGATTGACGAAACGGTACCGGCCATCGGTTCCACATTGAGCGATGAGAACCGGGGCATGATCCGTCACAAACTGCATTTGCCGCTGGCTGGCCCGAACTCTCTCTTCCGCCTTGACGCGCGCCTCAATCTCCTGCCGTAGTTGATTTTCCTCGGCCCGCACCAGCGACGTCTCTGCCTGCGCACGGAGGCGCGCCCGCGTGACGGCCTCCGCGAGCGAGACGATGATGAGGTTGGCCGCAATAAACATCGCCAGGGCCATCTCCTGCTCGCCCGCCGAGGCTTGCACCTCAAGAAACAGGCCGACGGAGAGTGCCGACGAAATGAGGGTCGCCCCGATTCCGTGACGCCAACCATTCACTACCGCAATGAACATAATGGCGGGATAGTAGGTAATGAAGGTATAGCCCGAGCCCCATAACGGTGTGAGGGCCATACGCAGACCGGTCGCCAAGGCGAGTGCGGCCACCGTCAGCAATGTGGGCGTTGATTCGGCAAGACGTGACCACCAGGAAAACGACCCCTGCGGGGTCATGTTCGGCGGCATCGGATCTGACGGGAACGGGTCGGAAGCCATAGGCCCCATCGGCGAGCGATGAATCGGCTCGAAGTGGACGTAGGACGCTTGATGATCATGTGCGCGAAGCGCAGTATGTTCTGCTAAGGCCGGTAGTGTACAGGAATGCACCGTTAGACACCACCGGCTTTCATGGCCTCGGCAAGGGGGGGGTAATGAGTCAGCCAAAGGATAGCGATGCATTGCCAACAAGGATTGGTTCTATGCAAACAGGGGTTGGGAACGAGGGGAGATCACCGGGGAAATAAGGATGACGTCATGCACGGAAAGTATGAATCAGGCGGGTCCATTTTGAGACTGAGATGATTCCGGCGTATTACTGCGGTGGCGCTGCTCCAGCCAGTCGATCAATTCAATCCGCAACCGATGATTGAGTCGTTGCTGGGCCTCGAGCGGCACACGTACAAACTCTACGCCGAACTGATGGCCCTTGACCCATTTAATGGTGCCCAGTTCGACCGGCAGGGCCGGCAACTCGTGATTCAGGAGCATACTCACTCGCACGTCACTCCCGCAGAGCACCTCGCGATCACAGGTGACCGAACAGCCCTTCAACGAGAGATTGGTCAACACGCCCTCGCCGACAAAGGGCGCCCCGCCGAAAATAACAGGATAGGTGAGAGGAAACCGGTAGTAAGTCCGGACATACCGACGAGGTGCCATCACAACCTCCGTGTGGGTGGATCCTACCGAGCCGACAGGCTGAGCGGTATCCCACCTTGGGAGGGGAAGGGCACGTGGTGGCCTTGTTTTACGCTGGCTATCTGAGTAGGCTTCGGTCCCGACTCGTACAAGAAAGGTCTCTATGCAACGAACTTTTTTCATGGTGATATGCCTGGCTGCCGCCTTCGCGCTTCAGGGTTGTGTCGGGCTCGGAGCCTGGACGCTCGGGAGTCGCACCACATCCAGCGACCACCCCAAGATCGACCGGCCCAGGGGCGTTGTTGACGTCCGTAATACGGGTACCGCAGCGGATTTCAAGACAGCCAAGGAAGTCAGAACAGATTGGGGTGAGCCTGACCGTATCGAATCGCGCGAGGACGGGAAGGAAGAATGGATTTATAAGACCGACGGCTTACGATGGTCTGGCATGGTATTGTACATCGTCATCGTCCCCCTGCCCGCGATGATCCCCGTCGGCTCGCAATACGTCTCCTTGCTCATCCACGACGGGCGAATCGAGCAGGCCACGCGCAGAGACTGGGCGTTCAAGGCCGGAGCCTACTGCGGATTCTTCGGTATGATGTACGGAGGCTTAGGTTGTGGAACCGGAACGTTCGAGGAAAAGCAGGGCTCGGCCACCGCTTCGTGACATCCAATCGCCAGACGGCATCGGCCAGAATTTAGTTCCTGTTCCAGTATCCTCCCGCCGGCGCCGCAGACCCTTTGGGACACCTCTTGATTGAGCGAAGACCTCGCTTGTAAGCTGAGGGCCGTTCGGGATGACCCATCGCCAGCATTTGTCATACCGGCTTTCGAGGGAGGTGTACGATGGCCCTGTTGTTCGGCATTCGCTTCACCTTCTTCCTGGCAGCTCTTTCCCTGCTCAACGCCCCGATCGCCGCAGCCGCCCTTCCCGCTAAGTCTCTGACGTCTTATGTTGAAGGCCTGGATGCCCTCAGCGAAGGCCGCTGGCCCGATGCGGTGTCAGCCTTCTCTCGCGCATTGGATCAGGCAAGCGACGATCCCGACATCGTGCTCGCGCGCGGGATTGCGCATACGCTGGCCGAAGACTTCCCTCGCGCGCAGAAAGATCTGAGTCGAGCTCAACGACTCGGGCTGAAAGGCCGCGAGGCCCAACTCTGGATCTATGCCACAGAGGCGATGAGCGGCATCCTCGTCGTCCCGGACCATGCGCTCGGAGGCGGGCCAAGAGGCGCCCCATCCGGCCGCCCTGCCGTCGTGAGTATTCCCGGGCACGTTGCCCAAGGTCATGACGACTACACGAGCGATTACGGTTCGTTCATCGTGTACCGACTCGCGATGGAATACCAGAAACATCGCCTGCCGCCGGATTTCGGCGGTTCCGGGAATTCCAACGGCACCAAGAGCTCTGAAATGCGGCAGGCCATGCTGAAAGCCGGTCAGCTATTTGCCGAAAACAATTACCGACGTCCCGAGCTGGCATCTCTCAACGTGTCACGCGCCAAACAAGCGGCAGGCGGCACAACGACCGGTGGGTCGATGGCCCATGTGGAGCGTGCGCTCGTCTCGAACCCCGGCGATCCCGATGCGCATTATCAAGCAGGCAACGCCTGGCTGGATGCCGGTCGGCCGACCAGCGCCAGAAAAGAATTCACCATCGCCCTGACGCTCACGCCCGATTTTCCGGACGCCTATCTGGGGCGAGCTGCCGCGGCCGCGCGCCTGGGTGACGAAAAGCGAGTTGCGGCGGACCTGTCCGTCTATAAAAAGGAAGGGTGGCTCTCGACCAGATCGACCCGCTCGGGCGTGGAAGACGAATTGAACAGGACCAAGGTGAACGGGTCGGCCGAGTCAGTCCTGAGAGAGCTTCAGGAAGCAGCCCATGGCGGCAAACCGATGGATCAATTGATCGCGATCGCAGCGAAACTTCACCGCGCGATGGGAAATCAACGGTTGCGCTATGACGAAATGTATCAGGATCATGTGCGGATCCTGGACGACTCGGTGCGGGAGAATCCGAACAGCGCGGACAAGCTCGTCGCCTTCGCCACTTACCTGGTCGATGAGGCTGATAACCGCGGCGAGAAAGTCGAACCGCGCCGTGAACTCCAGCCTTACCGATTTCAAGAATCCCGCGAAAAAGAATTACAGCGGGCCATTCAGATCGCCGACCGTGCCCTGGTCCTGAATGCCAAACACGTCGGCGCCATGATGCAAAAGGCCCTTGCCCTGACGGCTTTGAAGCAATACAACCAGGCCGACAAACTCGCCGATCACGCGTTGAATCTGGCCGGAAACCATCCGGACGCCTTGCGGCTTTATGCAAAGTTCCGAGCGCTGCGGGCGAACCAGTTGTCGAACGAAGCGGCCGGCCTGCGACAGGAACGCTGCTCGAGTTCGTCCCACGACGAGAACAGAAGCGACGGCGTCTACCGGGTCACGACAACGACCTGCTATCCGCCCTCGCAGGCCGATATGAACCGGGCCGCGCAACTTGATGCAATGGCGGCAGACTTGCGTCGCCGCGCGAAGGCCGCGTTGGAAACTGCTGCAAAAGTCACGAGAGGCACTGTCGATGGCTACCTCATTCTGGCGGACCTCGCGTTGTGGGACGGGAAGACCGGAGAGTCTCAGAGCTATCTTGAGCAGGCCGTGAAACTCGACCCGAAGTCGTTGGACGCTCAGGATCGGCTGGTGCAACACTATGCGCAAACCGGACAGCAGGACAAGGCGGAAGAACAGCGGCTGATCGCGGCCAATCTGATCCAGACCACCGTCGCCCCATTGCTGAGACAGGCCTGGAAGCGCATGGAGAAAACAGCCTGGCAGGGGGCGAAGAGCTATCTTGCGCGAGCCTACCCCATCGATCCGGAAGATGCCCGCATCCCTGCCTATCTCGGCGTGATCAACGAAGGAGACGACAAACTCGATGAGGCAGCGGCCAACTACCAAATGGCCTTGGCCTTGGAGGAAGCGCGTTTGCAAGTAGACGAGCTGAAGGGAGACGCGGGCGTGCCATTGGGACGTGATGCACTGGAATTCGGCCTGGCCATACAAGCCCGCTTCCACCTTGCCAGGCTGGCCGAACAATTCGGCAGCCAGGCAGATGCCCTGAGTCACTATCAGGCGGTGCTGGGCTACGAAAAGCGGATGAAGCGTGGCTTCGAATCCCGACAGATGTTCACGGCGATGTGGCCCGATCAACAGCCGGAAAAAGGCGCTCTGGTCATGGCGCCCAAAAATGCGTCCACCCTTGTCGCCGATGCGCACTTGCGAACGGGCAAGCTGCTGGCGGCGATGGGGAAGCATGACGACTCGATCGAGCACCTCAAGACTGCGGCCATGTATGGCCCATTGCGAATGGCCGGTATGCCGCAGATCGGGAACGGGAGAAACGACAGCAACTTCGCCGGTCTTGCCGGTGCGCCGGCCGCGGAAGCTCAATTCTACTTAGCCAAGGAACTGATGACCAGCGGCGATCTCGAAGGGGCGCAACAAGTCTTGTACGAGGCGGGCCGCAATCTGCCCGACGATCTCCGAGGGCAGCTCAACGAACTCAACATGGCCATGGCGCGCCTGCATTCCCGCCGGCCGCGCGATCCATACTCCGGTATGAGCGATGAAAAGCGGCCCTCTGTGGAGCGGCAGCTGCAGCAGGATCAGGAACGCGCGCGCATCGCCGTTCGACAGCTGGCTCCCAAGGCTCGGGTCGTGCCGGAAGTCGTAGGCCGGTGGGAGATGACGCCGAACAACCAGTTTCTTCCGAAAAAAACCCTCACCATCGGGAACGACGCTCGTTACACATTGACCTCGAGCGATGGTTCGATGTCGGAAGGCAAAATGAATATCCAGATCGGCCGCGATCCGGTCCGGGGGCGGCCCGAACCTTCCAGAGGTCAGATGATGCTGTATGACGAGACCACGGGACAGATCGGAACCATGTGGTATGAATTCACCGGGGAGGGCGCCATGGACATTACCGAGATGGACAGCACGAAGTACGCCTCGAAGCGGCAGCGGTAGACCATGACCCGTCGCGTTCTGAATCCCCTCTACGCCGCTACGATCCTGACCATGGCCTTCGTGATGTCCTCACCGTCACAGGCCCAGCCGACATCCGATGTGTTCAGTTCCTCCGGCGAGTACGACCGCTTCGCCGTCGGAGGCGCACACCGCTGGTACGACAACCATTCGACCGACTTCAAGCAAAAGTCCAGCCATTGCCGTTCGATCCTCGACGAAGCCAAGGCATTTCAAGACACCGCGTTGGCCCTCTACGAAGAAGCGAGACAACCGGGAAACAGCAGGCGACAAACCGAACTGGTCAAGCAAGCGAACGAACAGATTGCGCTCAGGGGAGACAAGCTGCGCGCCTTCACCGATTGTGTGAACCAGGCGAACCGGCGGCCGGTGCTTCAAGGGCGAATCGAACAGAACGAACCTTCGCCGGACCAACAGCCGGATAACGACCAGACGACACCTCAGAAACCTCGCAAGCCTTCGACGCCCCCACCGCGAAAGATCCCCCCTCCCCAAAGTCCTGATCCCGACGAACCGGCCACCGTACCGGTCCCACGCCCACCCGCATTCCCGCCCGGGGCACAACCGGGTGGAACCCCCGATCCTGGTCCAGGCCGCTACAAATTCGGCACGCCGGATCCTCCGTTCATGTTTGCCGATGGCATGTCCAAAGGAATGGGTGACTGTTTTGCCGAGAATCTTCCAACCGATCTGGCCACCGCTCCGCTGGCAGTCATCAAGCGCCTGGAACGGCTTCGAAAGGCGGTCGAGATTATTGGGAAAGCGGGATCGATCTACGCGATCTATGAAGACATCAACGCCTACGATCCCAGAGCCGATCCCTATGAAACCGGAAAATGGTTGGGCAAGCTGATCTGCGACGGGAAGGATCTTCGCGAGGCGGTGCATCAAAGGAAGAAGGCCGGCGCGGAAAAACAGGAGCCTCCTGAAACCCCGCCGCATCAGCCCGCTCAGGACGACAACTCGCCGAATCCGCCGGCACAGAAACAGCCTCCCTCAGCTAATGCCGGAGAGTTCACGCCCAAGACACATTTTCCTCCAGCGCCGGATCCCCTGAAACGAGGCATGCCGCTCGAAGATCATAAGCAACTCCGTCAATTGGCCGTCGATGAACATAAGATCGTTGTCGTGCGGGACTCCAACCCTTGGGCCATGCGATGGATGGGGCGGCCGAGGCACATTCCAAAACCTCAGGACCTCAAGGCCAAAACCATTCCCTATGACCGAACCAAGCCGGCCAAAGACAACCAGTTTGCCGGACTGGCTTCGGCGCAAGGCTTATCGGATGCCGATCGAAGGACACTTCTGGCCAAGGGATACACGATTCGAGGCGAGTCACAGCTTATCGTCGATCCAGACGGAAATCGGCTCTACAGTGATACGGATCTTCATGGAGTGTACGACGCGAACGGAAACGATGCTTGGTCGGAGGGGATACAGAAAAAGATGAACGACTCGTTCCTGGAACGCATGATCCAGCATGGTCCACAGGATAACTGGCCGGTCCGCAACGATCCGATGATGGCTGGTCCGAACGCCGGACCGAAACCTCCTGTCACGGCCTATTTACCGGACGGTACGACTCAGCACATGCAGAGCATCGAGGACATGAAGCAGTTCTATCAGGCTCATGGGATGAACTGGCAGTCACTCTATCCGGGCTACTAAGCGACTAGAGTGACTGCCGGAAACGAAGCTCGCTACGAAACAGGTGCCGGTCGTTTCGCACCGGACTGGAGAATCCGCCCACCTGCCACCCTGGCATCAGTGACCGGCGCCGGATTTCTCGGGATGCACATCGATGATGCTGCCGGCTTCGTTCAACTCAGCCCGGACATGCGTCCCGTCCTTGATGGAAGACGAAAGATCCTGCTTTTCCAGTGGAAATTTTTGCTCGCCTTTTGCGGTCTTCAAGGTTATCTCACGCTGCATGACACCGATCGACACCACTTCTCCAGTGACGAATCGATGTTTCCCTTCCGTACCCTTCGGATGCACTTCCAGCACCATATTGTTCTCGTCAATGACGACCGTGACCTCGTCTCCGGTTTTGGGAAGCGCATGACCATGGCGCTCCGAGCGGTTCTCCTTGAGCTGATAGATGCTGCCGCTAGGAACCTTCCCCGCCAGCGTCCCTCCTTTGTCGATCACGACACCCTGTAGGTGCTGGTGATGGCTTTTTCTGGAGCCTTCATCGGCTCCGGTGAACTGACTGCTCGACCCAACCAGAGCCATGGCGATGACAGCATGGAGAAAAAATTTTGACATGATCGACCCTCCTGTTGATGAGTTCTTCCGCAAAGATCTCCTCGCGAAACACCCATTACAGGCAACACTATCGATGCCAGGGGACAAATGGACTAAGAGAAGCCCTGAAGGTTCTCCCGGAATATCCTATATGTGAGGGCTGCCACCACCTCCTAACGCTTGGCGCTTCCATGGTTGAAGTGGGCAGGACGATGGACGGACGTACTCCCTGTGACACTACGCCGGTCCGGCGTGGGATATGGGGTGAAGAGATGTCGCACCCATCCGTTGTCGTATCGCTAGTTTCATGACCCGGAGTCCAGAGGTTCCCCTTTGTCATCCATCACCGCATCAGTATTCCATGCCGACACGACAAAACGCAGCCGTCCTACCATGCCAGGAGTTGTGCCGCTATCAAAGGGGACCTGAATCTCTATTTTCCCACCCTTGATCGCCTTCGGATCGATTTCCGTGTCCGCGGTGCTCGTGCCTTGGTCCTGCCATGCATATGTGACCTTCCACCGCTCTCCTTTAGCAGCAGGCGGAACCAACTCCAGCACAATCGAATTACGGAATAAGTAGCTACCTTCATAATGTTTGTTGACCCAGAGTTTCTTCTCGATCTCGTAATCAGGAACACGAACGCCGAGGGAAACGGCATAAGACAGAGATCGCCGCTTCTTATTGACCTTGGCCCGATTCGCCAAGAATACCGTCGATAAGAATTGGGAACCGCTTTTCTTCGGCGCCGACACCCATTCCTTATGCGTCAGGCAGGCGACAGAATCTTCCTCCGCAGTACGACGAGTGAGATACCATAACTTCCCCCGGGGCGACGCGAGCACTTCAAACTGATACAGCGTGCTGATTTCCTGCCCCTCCTTGGCGGCCTGCGCGACCTCCGCAGGCAAACGAATCTCCTCCACATCCACCCAAATGTCTACACGTACATCGCCGAACAAAAACCGGATCAGGTTCTGATAGGCCTCCTCGCTATTAACGATGCCAAAGAACCCGGAGTGAGCCCGATACGCGAAGGCCTTCGCGCAGGGAGCGCTGATGTTTCCATCCGCCTTCACCCCTTTGAGCGTGGCATTTTCAATCCGCACCAGACCATCACTGCCATGGCCGGCAAAGGTGCGGGATAATCCCAGGGCAACCCCATAGTCCATGCGATTCGTGCCGACCATACAAAAGACTCGCTCAGACGGAAAGCGGTCCTCAGGGATCCAGTCCACATCACCGGTCTTCTTGTATTCGCTTTTGAGATCGAGATATTCCGTCATCCGCCCTCGATTAAAGTTGTTCATGTCGCCGGGGCTCAGCCACGAGGGCACGTTGATACCGGCCATGTCGATGCCGTTGTGCGGAGTGGCATAGGTAAAAAACTTGTCTACATACTTCGCCGCACCCTTCTTATCGTTCTTCGGATTTTGCAACAAGCCCCGACAGACGAGCCCACCCATCGAATGCGCGACGAGATAACAACGGAACGCATCCTTCGTCACCCCGTTGTCCGCATTGACACAGACCAAGTCGCGCACGCGAAGGATAAGCTCTCCCAATTTGACCGAAAAGACTTCCATAGGCGGCGTCTGACCAAGACCGAGCAAACGAGAGGCCTCATCGTAGTAACGATACACAATGATCGATCGGCTGGTGAGTTTGTTCTCGGAATCTTCGCTCCACTCGGGATCAAGAATGTCGTAACCGTCTTCATAGACATCGCAATACCCGAATTCTGATGCAAGCCGAACCACCGGCGACTCGAAGACGTACTTCCTGGGCTGGCGATCTTTCTCCGACACCGCCCGATAGACGGTCGATCCGAGATTAAACCCGCAAAACGGATCCGCGGTGGTTTCATCGATTTCAGCAGGCGTCATCGCATAACCACGAACATAGATAATTGGATGATGGGGGTGTTTTTATTAGGCATGATGTCTCCTCGATGATGAAATTCACCGACTAGCTGTTCAAATATCGGGTTACTCGCAGCGGTATCAATTGCGTTCACACTATTGCGTCTTCACCTTTGTCAGGATTCCCTGGAAATCGCAGATCGCAATTCCCCGCTAAGGAGACGCGGAATTCCGATCAGGAATGCCGGCAAGACCGGAACAAGCGCAATGACGACCTCCCTTACATTTTCCTGCGTCACCGCAAGAAATACGACAGATGAGAGCAGGCCAAGCAAGAGGGGCCTTGAAACCTTTGCCCAAGTGCTGGGTTTTAGATCATGCCTCAGAAAGGCTAACTGATCCCGATCTCCGGCCTGCCTCACAAAGAGTTGCCAACTTTGACTCCGAAGCGTGATGTCGGGTTCGAGCTTGAGTAACCCTTTCCAAAGCAATGGATAGAGCTTGGAGTTCGAGGCGTGCAAAAATCGCTCGGTCGCCACATGCCAGAGGACCAGCTTCTCGCTCGGCGTGCAGCCCGCCCACCAATATTCGTACAGACAGCGCAATACTCCTAGGGCATAACGAGCCTCGGTTTGAGATTCCTCGTCCACATGTATCGTCCGATTGTTCACCCAATTCACCCAAGACTCATGCGTGAGTGAGGCGGGGGCCCGCATAATGTCATTGATCATTGCCATCTAATCGTCCCTCTCGCGGAAACCCGAATAGGGAATTACCAGGGGCCACAGGAAAGTCTCTCTGAAGGAAAGTGGTGGAGGTGGGCCTAGCCGGCCAATCACGTAGCTCGAGGATTTCAACCGGTCGATTCGTGAAGAGTCCATGGTGGCGCCCAGGTTCTTGTCGGCTACAGCATGAGGATTTAACGACCAGCACTCAGTGGAACCGCAAGACATGTGCCGGAAACACTACGAAAGATTCTTCCGTATATTGTTCAGGCGATACGAATGGCCGCATTTTTAGAGAAGAGCCGTTTGAAAGAACGAGCTGTATTCAAAAGAATTGCTGCCGTATCTAAAAAGATACCGGCAGCCGGTGCCAACTTTATCAAAGAAGATACAGCTCCTCTCTAGTGCCCCATATGAATCCGACTGTCATATCCGTGGGAATTGCGTCACCCGAACCAGTCAGCAGGGCATTTCCGGCAGGCAAGCCCGCTGGCTTACCAGGGTGGAAACATGCCGTTCCTAGCGTCGTCGCGAGAGCCATGCACTCCGTAACCATAGTAAAACATGCTCATGACACTACGGATCATCGGACGCGACCATGCCGTTGAGTATTTCCTGGGGCCGGCGTTCGTGGCGCACAGAATCGAAAATCTGAATTGGCACCAAGCTTGCTCATTCATCCGACTAGCGAGCAGTGCACGGGCACCTCACAAAAGGAGGATCACATGCGACAGAATATGATGAACGACGAATGCCATCGAGACACCGCTGAGGCGAAACACGTAGACAGTTCCAGACAACGATCACTGACCTATGATGAAACGAAGGCCGCCGAGGCGGCCTTCAAGGGCGAGCCCTTCAACTCGGCTTGGTCTGCTGCGGCAGCCAACGTATACGCCGGTATCATGGATGCCATGGAGAAACGGCGGATGGCTGTGACGGTTGAGTCTGAGGTAGCGGAGGAATGCCTTACCGGGCGATAAGTCCGACAATCCTTGAGCGTATGATGCAGTGGCTGAGGCGATCAACGTTGGAAAACGCCGATGAAGCAGTACGATGACTTGCTGGCTACCCTGCAGCCTCAAAAGCGGGAAATGTACTGTCAGGTGAGAGTGGAAATCGATTAGCTGGTTGGTCTTAGTATCTCGCCCAGTTCAGGCATCGCGGTATCTTCGCTACCACCTTGCCGTTCTTCCACACATAAATAGGTGTGCCATACATGAGAGCGGTCTTCCGGGCAACCTTGGCAGCGCGGCGCCGACCTGTTCAGCGCCAACACTCGGTTTGACTTTCCTTCCCTGCCTTCTCAATTTAGGTAACAGCAATCCTCTTCCCGAACCAGGCACTCCCCCCTGCCAAGACAAACATCACTCCGCCAATTCCGATGATGCTGACGACCGATCCGGCCGATTCCGTCACCCAACCGAACACGCTCATGCCCGCCATGGAAGTCGCGGTGGCCATCGAGGTATACACTGCCATCACACGGCCGACCATGCCCGGCGGAGCCACTTCTTGAATGATGCCCCAGGCAATGGGGGTCCAGGCGCCGAAACCGATTCCGATGCAGGCCACGCAGGCAGCAGCCATGCGAAAGTCATTCGTCCACATCAGGCCGACCACCGCCATTCCAGCGAGCGCACAAGATACCGTGATCGCTCCGAGCCGCCGTCGCAGATCCCACGCGCTCAACCGGATCAGCCCTACCGATGACAGCAGCAAACCCACCCCCAGCCACGACCAGAGATACCCTACCTCAATCGGACCGAGACCCAAGAGTTGGCGCCCGAATACAGGAAACAGTGTGGTGAATGCGCCGCTGCCGAATGTATAGACGGATGCGAGGACGATCAACATCAGTAACGTACGGTGGGTGAGAAACGCATATCGTAATCCTTCACGCAGATGCCCAATGAACAGCTTCCAGCCCGCGCCATCGGCCGGCGTACTTTTCATAGACCGCAACCGAATCGGCAGCAGACAGGCAGCTGACGCGAAATACGTCAACGCATTCAGGCAGAGCACATCTTGCGAACCGGAAAAGGCGATACCCAACCCGCTCACAGCCGGCCCGATGATAATACCCAGGCTCGTCGTGCTCTGCAGAAGCGCGTTAGCCGCCGTAAACTGGGAACGAGGGACCATGAAGGGGACGACGGATGACAACGTCGGCACGAATACCGCCGTGGCCACACCAAAGAGAAAGGTCAAAACGTAGAGCGCTTCAACGGTGAAGTTTTCGATCGACACCAGGCAAGGAATCAAGCCGATCAACAACCCTCGCGCGACATCGCTGCCGATGAGGATCGTTTTTTTCGGAACACGATCGACCATGACGCCAATGAATGGTCCGAAGAGAATCGGAGGCAGAGTCTGCAAGAGTCCAATGACTGTGGTCTTAAGGGGCGACCCGGTCACGGCGTATACGAACCAGAGTAGCGCCAGCTTGCTGATGCCCTCCGCTACCTGGGACAGCACCTGGCTCCACCACATGAGGCGAAAGTCGCGTGTGAGCAGCCACGGATGCGCTTGGGCCATACCGGCAGTATAAACGTTTGCCCTAGTAGAAGAATCAGCGAAAAAAGATGGCGCGACGAATGGTCCCACGCGTTGTCCTTACCTTCACAACTATCATCATGCCCCCTGTGCGGCAGGAATGGGACAGGCTCTGCGAGCGCAAGGCACCGCTACGGCTGCAGTGAGCAGCAGCACCAAACCAAGGCCCATCAGACTTGCCGCGGGCCCTACCGCATCGGCCACCCAACCGAAACCAGTCATCCCGGCCATCGCCGAAACCATCGACCCTACACTAAACGTCGTGAGCACGCGGCCCATCAAATGCTCCGGGGTCACTTCCTGAAGCAGCGCCCAGACGATAGGATTGAGGACAGCCGTGCTGCCTCCCACGATGATGACGATCCCCGCCGCAACCAGAGGCGTTTCGAGCAGGCCCAAGCTGCAAACCGCGAGGCCGCCGATCGTCATGCCGCCGGCGACGATACGTAAGCGCCCCTGCATATCACTGTGCTTCTTCCACGCCAGCCAGGTTGAGGCCGCCAGCATCCCGACGCCCAGCGCGGACCATAACCATCCCAGTTGCACGGGGCCGACCTGGAGGAACTCCTTTGCATAGACGGGCAAAATAAAGACGAAGGCGCTCACGCCGAGATTGTAGAGTGAGGAGATGATCACCAGCGAAAACACCATGGATTTTTGGCCGAACACAAAGCGAAACCCGG
>WBZN01000410.1_pt1 | contig 36189 bp, 32 predicted proteins | sample 5204281 | NCBI WGS metagenome assembly WBZN01 (sample SAMN12344347, study PRJNA552823) | activated sludge metagenome | biome: Activated sludge suspended growth; feature: Nitrification reactor; material: Wastewater; isolation source: activated sludge from nitrification reactor of wastewater... | reverse complement strand
CGGTCACCCAGTCGGCGGTGATCGCCGCCTACCGGCTGAACCTGCAGGCGATCGTGGTGCCGACCGCTTCCGGTCGCACCGCCAAGGTCGTGGCGGCCCACCGCCCGCAGGTTCCGGTGCTGGCGGTGACCCACAGCGTGCGCACCCAGCGGCAACTCAAGCTGATCTTCGGCGTGCGGCCGGTCGTCAACGACCAGACCACCGAGATCCGCAACCTGCTCTACGAATGCGCCGACGACGCGGTCCGGTTCGGGGCGGCGGCGTCGGGTGACCTGATCGCGATCGTGGCCGGACTATCCGACATGCAGCTGGGTACCAACCTGTTCGAGGTGCACCGCGTACCCTGAAATTCGGAACTTTGAACCTGGTTCTGTAGGCTGAACTTTGATACTGACGTCTAGTTGGGTACCTGCGTACCTCGAGGTGGGAATTTGAGCGTTGTTGAGATCAGGAATCCGGAAGGGACCGAGCTGCTGGGCGAGGTCGAGCCGACCGACCCGGCGGAGGTCGGCGGAGTGGTCGAACGGGCCCTCGCCGCCCGGCCCGCCTGGTCCGCCCTGCCGGTGGCCGAACGGGCCGCGATGCTGGACCGGGCCGCGGACCTCCTCGAGCCGGAGCAGGAAACGCTGGGCCGGTTGCTCGCGCAGGAGTCGGGCAAGCCGATCGGCCAGGCCGAGTTCGAGGTGGGCGGAGGCATCCACTTCCTGCGCGGCAATGCGATCGAAGGCCGTCGCCTGGTCGGTCGCATGCTGCCCACCGAGGGCAACTTCGGCACCGAATGGGATCTCGCCTACACCCGTCGCGAACCGCTCGGGGTGGTGGCGGCGATCCTGCCCTTCAACTTCCCGGTCGAGCTCTTCGTCGAGAAGTGCGCCGCCGCCCTGGTCGGCGGCAACGCGGTGGTGGTCAAGCCGCCGCTCGAGGATCCGCTGGTGGTCGAGCGCTTCCGCCAGGCCCTGATCGAGGCCGGTGTGCCGGCCGACGTGATCGGCGCCGTCCATGGCGACGCCGAGGTCGGGGCGGCCCTGGCCGGAGCCCACGGGGTGGACGCGATCTCGCTGACCGGATCGACCGCGGCCGGCGTCGCCGTCGCCACCGCCACCGCGGCCCGGCTGCCCTTCCTCCACCTCGAGCTGGGCGGCAACAACGGCTGCCTGGTGCTCGATGACGCCGACCTCGATCTGGTCGCGGCCGAGATCCTGAGGGGCCGGGTGCTGATGAACGGACAGGCCTGCTCGGCCAGCAAGCGGGTGATCGTCGACCGCTCGTTGCACGACGATCTGGCCACGCGGATGGCTGCGGCGGTGAGCGCCCAGAAGGTGGGCCCGGCACCGGACGCGGCGACCACGATCGGTCCGCTGATCCACGAGCGCGCGGCGGCGAAGGTAGCGGCACAGGTGGCGAACGCGAAGGGCCAGGGGGCGGAGGTGGCGGCCGGCTCCGGCGAATCCGACGGCGCCTACTTCGCCCCGACCCTGCTGGCCGGCGTGCCGTACTCGGCCGACGTGGCGATCGACGACGAGATCTTCGGCCCGGTCTTCAACCTGATCCCGGTCGACGGCGAGGCGCAGGCGATCGAGGTCGCCAACTCCTCCTCCTTCGGCTTGATGGCCTCGGTCTTCTCGGCCGATCCGCAGCGGGCGCTCGGCGTGGCCGAGGTGCTCCAGTCGGGCGGGGTGGTGATCAACGGCACCGACAACTACCGGCCGCCGGTCATTCCCTTCGGCGGGGTGAAGCTCTCCGGTCGCGGGGTCGAGGGCATCGGCTACACGCTCGAGGAGATGACCAGGGAGAAGCCGATCATCTTCCGCCGTTTCCGCGCCCGCGGGGAGTAGGGTCACCGGAGGAGCTGGGAAGGGTCACATGGATAGCAACGGAGGGTCAAGACAGGAAGCCGGCGAGAAGCCGGCCAAGTATCAGGTTCCGGCCGTGGTCGGGGCGATCAGCGTGCTGCATGAAGTAGCCACGAGCGACGAGCCCGGGGTCACGCAGGCGGAGCTGGTCAAGTCCACCGGTTTGTCCAAGTCGACCATGCACAACCTGCTGGCGACCCTCGAGGCCCACGACTTCGTGCGGCGCGAGAACAATTCCCGCAACTACCGGCTCGGCCCCGCCTTGATCCCGCTCGGGACCGAAGCCAGCCGTCAGGTCCGGCTGGTCCGCTCGACCATAGACCGGGTCGCGCCGCTGGCCGCCGAGTACCACCTCTCGTTCGCGGTGGCCCAGGTGGTCAGCGACGAGGAGTGCCGGATCATCGAACGCTTCTACCCGACCGAGGACGTCCACGTCGGGATCCTGATCGGTTCCTCCTACGGGCCGATGGACGGCGCCCTGGGCAAGGTGCTGCTGGCCTACATGGACCCGGCGAAGGCACGACGGATCGTCAAGTCCAGAAAGCTGCCGGCGCATACCGACGCGACCATCACCAGCCCCGAGAACCTGATCGAGACGGTCGAAGAGGCGAAGGTCCGCGGCTGGGCGATCAGCGCCGGCGAGCTGAATCAGAATCACGCCGTGGCGACCGGTGTGCTCGGTCAGAACGGCGAGCTCGCCCTGCTTCTGCTCGCGCTCGGTTTCCCGGCCGACCTCGACGATGACCGCATGGGCGAGATCGGCCAGCTGCTCGCCGGGATCGCCGCGTCGATCATGGCCGACGCGGGGATCAGCGCCCGCTCCGAAGCCTGACTCACCCCTCGTAAGACCGCTTCCCTCCACCCGTCGAGAGGCCGGCCGAACAGCCGGGAAGTCGTCCTGCGCGAACGGATATCGAGATTTCTTTGCAAGTTTCGATAGCCGGTGCTATGTTTCATTCCTAGAACTGAGTTCAAGTTATTGAACTTTGTTTGCCCCAGGTCACGGGAAGAGAGGAGCCGGTGACCGCTCCCCACAGGAGGCTTGTCGAGTTGCACCGCGTGGATGGCCCGCCCGTCGTTTTCGTCAGCAACTGCGACCTGCTCTCACGCCCCGGCTCGCAGCAGGCCGGCGTAGACATCGAGTTGGCGGGGGGCACCGTCCGTCGGATCGGTCCGACCGGTGAGTCACCCGCTCCGGCAGGCGCCGAGCTGATCGACGGCACCGGGCTGCTGGCCATGCCGGGCCTGGTCAACGCCCACTCGCACTCCCCGGAGAACTGCCTGCGAGGCGTCGGCGAGGGCCTGCGCCTCGAGCCTTGGCTCCTGCGGATGTTCGGTTCTTCCGGTCTCTACAGTCCCGAGGACCACTACGTGAACGCGCTTGCCGGGGCGGTCGAGATGCTGTTGCTCGGGGTCACCACGGTGGTCGACCACCTCTGGATGACGCCGCCCTCGCTCGACGCGGTCGAGGGTGCGGTTCGCGCCTACGAGGAAGCCGGGATCCGGGCCGCGGTCGCGCCGCTCATGAACGACTGCGACTTCACGGGCGAGCTTGCCGCCGCATCCGACTTCGATCTCGGGCCGGCCTTGATGTCCGAACAGGTCGCCTTCCTCAGCAGCGAGGAATTGCTCGCCCAGTTCGAGCAGGCAGTGGCTCGCTGGCACGGTTCCGCCGGTGGCCGCATCCGCATCCTGGCCGGGCCCGGCGGGGTGCAGTGGTGCTCCGACGAGCTGCTCGGCGGACTCGCCGATGCCGCCCGCTCCCACGGCACCGGCCTGCACATCCATCTGCTCGAGACCTCGCTCCAGCGCGCGGTCTGTGACCAGCGCTTCGGACGCAGCGGGGTCGAGGCGCTCGAGGATCTCGGGGTACTCGGGCCGAACTGCTCGCTGCCCCACTCGGTCTGGATCGACGACGAAGACATCGAGCGGATCGCCCGTACCGGCTCGATCGTGGTCCACAACCCCGCCGCGAACCTCAGGCTCGGCAGCGGACGCTGCCCGGTCGGCCGCCTGCTCGAGCGGGAGGCGACGGTCGCGATCGGGACCGACGGCTCCGCCTCTTCCGACAACCAGAACGTCTGGGAGATGGTCAAGCTCGGGGCTTTGATCCACAACGACGGGCCCCGCTGGGTTTCCGGAGCCGACTCTCTCACGATGGCAACCGGCTCCGGCTACCAGGTCTGGTCGGGCGGTGAGGCAGGCCTCTCTCTGGGCGGCGAGATCGCAGTAGGCGCGGTTGCCGACCTGATCCTGCTGAACCGCTCGACCGACGGCCTGGCCGGGGTCCAGGTGCTCGAGCCGGGCCTGGCGCTCTCCGAATCCGGGCGTTCGGTCAAGCACGTGATCGTCGACGGACGGGTCGTCGTTCGCGACGGCAACCTGGCCACGGCCGACGGCGCGGCGGTCAGGGAGGCCCTGAGGGAGCAGGTTCAGCGCCGCAGCCGCGAGGTCGCCTCGCCGCCGCAAGGCACGGGCGAGGCAATGGAGCGAATCGAGACTTTCATCCGGTCGCTGGGGGACTCGGCGGCCACTGTGTCCAACCAAAACAGGAGGAGTTAGAGGTGCGTATAGGAAAGATTCTCAGCGCTGCCGCCGCGTGCGCGGTGCTGGCGACGGGAGTGGCCGCTTGCGGTTCCGATGACAACGGAGGCTCATCCGGCGACTCGAAGCTCAAGGTCGCGATGGTGCTGCCCGGTCCAATCAACGACAAGGGATTCAACCAGTCCGGGTACGACGGGCTGAAGCAATGCGAAGCCGACGGGGCGGAGATCAACTACCAGGAGAAGACCCCGGTCCCCGACTTCGAGAAGGCGTTCGAGACGCTGGCCCAGAGCAATGACATGGTGATCGGCCACGGCTTCGAGTTCGGCGAGATCGCCCACAAGGTGGCGCCCGACTTCCCGGACACCGACTTCGTGGTGACCTCGAACCCGCTTGAACCGGAGGACTCCAACGTCCAGCATCTGATGCCGAACTCGACCCAGGGCGCGTACCTGGCCGGCGTCGCGGCAGGCAAGACGACCACCTCGAACAAGCTCGGCGGGATCGCCGGATTCGACTTCCCGGTGCTCGAGCAGCAGATGAAGGCAGTTGAAGCGGGGGCCCAGTCGGTCAACCCGAAGGCCACGCTCGAGACCGTCTACCTAGGCACCTTCGACGACGTCGCCAAGGGCAAGGAAGCTGCCCGCAGCCAGGCCGCTTCCGGAGTCGACGTGATCTACCACATCGCCGACGCCGCCGGAGTCGGCGTGATCGACGGCGCCGAAGAGGAAGGCATCAAGGCGATCGGCTGGGGTGTCGACCAGAGCGCCCTCGCCCCGAAGACCATCATCGCCTCGCAGCTCGTCGATCAGGCGAAGATGATCAGCGACTCCTGCCAGGAGGCGATCGACGGCAAGTGGAAGGGCGGCCTGGTGGTCGACGGCCTGCAGTCCGGCCTCGTCGACCTGACCCCGGTCAAGAACGCTCCGGCCGGAACCCAGGAAGCGGTCGACAAGGCCCGCGCGGCCATCATCGACGGCTCCGCCGAGGTTCCGAGCATCGGCGGAACGATCCCGGGTTCGGGCGAAGGCTCGAACTGAGTTACGGGTTGAACGCGTAGCGAAGACGAGAAGACCCCCGGGGGCGACCGCCCCCGGGGGAGGAGGTTGTTGAGTGTCGGCACTGGTTCAAATGCGGGGGATCGTCAAGCGGTTCGGTGATTTCACCGCCAGTCGCGAGGTCGACTTCGACGTCGCTCCCGGAGAGGTCCACGCCCTGCTCGGAGAGAACGGAGCGGGCAAGACGACCCTGATGAACATCCTCTACGGCCTGGTGCAGGCCGACGAGGGGACGATCGAGGTCGACGGCCGCGAGGTCGACCTGAAGGGGCCCGCGGATGCGATCGAAGCGGGCGTCGGCATGGTTCACCAGCATCCCCTGCTGGTCGACCGCCTTTCGGTTGCCGAGAACCTCTTCCTGGGCGGGGTCGGCAACGGCACCGCCCGTGGCATGCAGTCGGCGATCGCCGGCATCACCGAGCGTTTCCCGCTCGACGTGGATCCGGGCGCTCTGGTCGAGGACCTGCCGATGTCGCAGCGGCAGCGGATCGAGATCGTCCGCTGCCTGGCCCGGGGTGTCCGGGTCCTGGTCCTCGACGAGCCGACCGCCGTGCTCACCGTCGACGAGGTCGGTGACCTCTTCGGCGAGATGCGCCTGCTGGTCGAAGCGGGCCACAGCGTGATCTTCATCTCCCACAAACTCAGCGAGACCGCACGGATCGCCGACCGGGTCTCGGTGCTGCGGGCCGGCGAGATGGTCGGGACCTGGGAGGTCGCCAAGACCACGCCCGCCGCCCTGGCCGAGGCGATGGTCGGTGAGAAGGTGGTCGCGGCGGAGCGCGAGAGCGAGTGCAAGGCCGGCGCCGCCCGCCTGAAGCTGAGCGACTGCACCGTCCGCCGGGACGACGGCGACGGGCTCGATTCGGTCGACCTCGAGGTCCGCGAAGGCGAGATCGTCGGGATCGCCGGGGTCGAGGGCAACGGGCAGCGGGCCCTGGCGGCGGTGACCCAGGGGATGGCGATCCCCGACCGGGGGACGGTCAAGCTCGACGACCGCGAACTTCCCCCGGTGCGTGAGTGGAAGCGCCGGAAGATCAAGCTGGGTCGCATCCCGGAGGACCGGCGCCACGAGGGGCTGACCCTGGACGCGACGCTCTGGGAGAACATGCTCACCGGTCCGCAGGCTCCGACCGGAGGGCCCGTCTTCTCCCGCCGGCGCATGGTCGAGTGGGCCGGCAAGCAGCTCGAGGAGTTCGGCGTCTCGCCACCCGATCCGCTCGCCCTGGCCGGACAGCTCTCCGGCGGCAACCAGCAGAAGGTCATCTTCGCCCGTGAGCTCCACTCGGAGCCGGGGACCGTGGTCGCGGTGAACCCGACCCGCGGGCTCGACCTGCGCGCCCAGCGCGAGATCCACCAACGCTTTCTGGGGCTCCGCGACCAGGGGGTGGCCGTCCTGATGATCTCGACCGACCTCGACGAGGTGATGGCTCTCTCCGACCGGATCGGGGTGCTCTACTCGGGCCGGCTCGACGGCCCGCACCCGGCCGACCAGATCGACCGGCGCGAGGTCGGCCTGCTGATGGCCGGCCTGACCCGCCAGCAGGAATTCGAGAACGGCAACGGGACCGGAGGCCTGCTCTGAGGCGCGCCCTGACCGGCCACGGCGACACCGTCGCCCTCGTCGTCCGGACCCTGCTCGCCCTGATCGGCGCCGGCGTGGTCGGCAGCATCTTCCTCGCGATCGACGGCGTCGACGTCGGCTACGCGATGCAGGAGATCCTCGACCAGGCCTTCGGCTCCTCCTTCGCGGTCAAGAACTCCCTGATCGAGGCGGTGCCGATCACGATGGTCGCCTTCGGCGTGACCGTGGCCTTCCGGGCCGGGATCTTCAACCTCGGCGGTGAAGGCCAGATCTACGCCGGTGCCCTCGCCTCGGTGCTGGTGATCCTCGGCCTGAGCGGCGTCCCGGGACCGATCCTGATCGTGCTCGGCCTGATCGCCGGCATGATCGGCGGCGGGATCTGGGGCGGGATCGCCGGCGCCCTCCGGTCGCGGCTCGGGCTCTCCGAGATCATCACGACGATCATGCTCAACTTCATCGCGTTCTGGATCGTCAGTTACCTGGTCCGGGGCCCGATCCAGGATCCGGACGGGGCCGGCTACCCGTACACCAAGGAGATTCCCGCCAAGGCCGATCTGCCGGTGATCGGTGGCTCGATCCCGCTCGGCGCGATCCTGCTGGTCGTCGCGGCGATCGTGGTCTGGGTGCTGCTCGAGCGGACCCGGGCCGGGATCTCGATCAAGTCGCTCGGCTCCGGCGAGGCGACCGGCCGGTTCGCCGGCCTGCGGGTCGAGCGGACCGGGTTCGCGGTGCTGCTGATCGCCGGCGTCTTCGGCGGCCTGGCCGGCGCGGCCAGCCTGATGGGCAACGAGGGCAGGCTCAGCGATTTCTTCAGCCCGGGCTGGGGTTTCATCGGCGTCATGACCGCCTTGATCGGTCGCGGCACCGCGATCGGAACCCTGGTCGCGGGCCTCCTGATCGGCTTTCTCAGCAACGGGATCACCGGCGCGCAGAGTGCGGCCGGGATCCCCACCTCGACCGCGCAGATCCTGATCGGCGTGTTCGTCCTGTTCTTGATCATCGTCAACACCGACGTCGTGGCCACCGCCTTGCGAAGAGCCGCCTCGAGCCTGAAAGGGGTCCGCGGATGAGCGATTTCCTCGACATTCTCGGTTCGACCGCGCTTTATGCGACCGCCGTCCGCCTGGCGCTGCCGATCCTCTTCTGCGCGCTCGGCGAGGTGTACGCGGAACGGGCCGGCCTGGTCAACGTCGGGCTCGAGGGGATGATGCTCTGCGGCGCCTTCGCCGGCGTGATCGGCTCCCACTACTCCGGCAGTCCCTGGATCGGCGCGCTGGTCGGCATGATCGCCGCGATCGGGGTCGCCGCGATCCAGGCCGGCGTGTCGATCAATCTCTCCGGCGACCAGATCGTGGTCGGCATCGCACTCAACCTGGCCGTCCTGGGGATCACCTCGTTCCTCGCCCGGGCGATCTGGGAGGGTGGCGACGTGCCCAAGGTGGACGGCTTCTCCGACTTCGCGATGCCGCTCCTCTCCGACATCCCGGTGCTCGGCCCGATCCTGTTCAAGCAGGGCGCCCTCATATATGTGGCCCTGGTCGTGGCCGTGGCTTCCTGGTGGATACTCACCCGCACCAGCTGGGGCCTGCGGCTCCGGTCCTGCGGCGAGGACCCCCGGGCGGCCGACAGCCTCGGCATATCGGTTTTCGCCTACCGCTGGAAGTCGATGATCATCTGCGGGGCCCTGGCCGGGCTCGGTGGGGTGTTCCTCTCGCTGGGGCAGCTCTTCACCTTCTCCGACAACATGAGCGGCGGCCGCGGATACATCGCCCTGGCGGTCGTGATCATCGCCCGCTGGTCCCCACTCAGGGCCCTTTGGGCGGCACTCATCTTCGGCATCTGCGAAGCGCTGGCACTGCGCGTGCAGGTGACCGACATCAACGTGCCGGCCGAACTGATGCTGGCGCTTCCGTACGTGGTCACGCTGATCGTCTACGCCGGCGTGATCGGAAAGAGCAGGCCGCCAAAGGCGCTCGGAAGGGAGTACTCACGTGGCTGAGAAAGTCGAAACCCTGCGCCTCGCGGTCGTGCAACCGCAGGTCGACGGAAACGCTCCGGCATCGGAGCGCGTGCCGGAGGCGGTGCGCTACATCGCCGAGGCCGGCGAGGCCGGGGCGCAGATCGTCCTCTTCCCGGAGGGCTACCCGGGCCCGCTCCGCATCGACGAGGCCTACGACGCGGCGGGACCGATCGCCGAGGCCTGCCGGGAAGCCCGGGTCGCGGCCTGCTGGAGCCGGGTCGAGGCGATCGAAGGCAGCTGGCGGAAGGTCGCCCACCTGACCGGGGCGGACGGCAGCAAGCTGCTCCGCTACGAGCGGCTCCATCCCGCGACCGGCGACGTCCACCCGACCCTCTCCGGCACCCATCTCTCTCCCGGTGGCGAGCTTGGCCTGACCGAGGTCGCCGGGGTCCGGGTCGGGGTGTTGATCTGCTCGGAGCTCTGGGTCCCGGAGGTCGCGCGCTCGCTGGCGGTGCAGGGTGCCGAGCTGATCCTCGGCCCGGCCGGCGGCGGCTTTCACCGGGTCGCCCCGAACTGGCAGATCGTCACCCGGGCCCGGGCGATCGAGAACCAGTGCTACGTCGCGATGACCCAGCACCTCTTCGGCGACGAGGAGGGCGCCGCCCTGATCGCCGGGCCGGAGCAGGTCGAAGCCTCGCTGGCCGCGGCGGGGCTGTTCACGGCCGACCTCGACCTGGACCGGGTGCGCTGGCTGCGCGAGACCGACGACTCGATGGAGGAGCCGAAGCAGTTCGACTCGCTGCCCGGGCTGCTCCGGATGCGCCGGCCGGAGGTGTACGGCGAACTGACCCGGGAGCGGGAGGGCCTCTACGACTACTTCGACCCGCCACCGGTGCCCGAGGAGCTGCTGCTGCCGGGGGCCTTCCGGGGCACCGGCGCCTGAGGTGACGCATGGCCACGGGATTCGTCTGGCATGAGACCTACATGTGGCATGACACCGGCAGCGGTGTCGCCTTTCTCGAACCGGGCGGGTTCCTGCAGCCGGACGAGCATGTGGAGAGCCCCGAGAGCAAGCGGCGCTTCCGCAACCTGCTCGAGGTCTCGGGCCTGCTGGAGGAGCTCGTGGCCGTCGCGCCGCGGCCCGCTTCCCGGCTCGAGCTCGAGCGGGTCCACAGCCCGGATCACGTCGAGAGGGTGGCCGCCCTCAGCGCCGAGCACGGCGGCCTCGCCGGTGACGAGGCGCCGTTCGGCCCGGGCGGATTCGAGATCGCCGCCCTCGCGGCCGGCGGCGTGCTGGCTGCCGTCGAAGCGGTGCTCGCCGGCGAGATCGACAACGCCTACGCGCTGGTCCGCCCGCCCGGCCATCACGCGATGGCCGACCAGGGCTTCGGGTTCTGCATCTTCAACAACGGGGCCGTCGCCGCGGCCCACCTGATCGAGAGCCTCGGCGCGGAGCGGGTCGCGATCGTCGACTGGGACGCCCATCACGGCAACGGCGCCCAGGGGATCTTCTGGGACGACCCGCGCGTCCTGACCGTCTCGATCCATCAGGACGGCGCCTTCCCGCCCGGCTCGGGCAGCTGGGACGAGACCGGCGGTCCGGGAGCGGCCGGCACCAACCTCAACCTGCCGATGCCTCCCGGGACCGGCGTCGGCGGGTACTCGGCCGCTTTCGAGCGGGTCATCGTCCCGGCCCTGGAGCGGTTCGCCCCCGACTTCATCCTGGTCGCCTGCGGCTTCGACCCCGGCCCCCAGGATCCGCTCGCCCGGCTGATGGTCCACTCCGACGGCTTCCGCGAGATGACCGCGCGGGTGCGCGAGTGCGCGGAGCGGATCTGCGACGGGCGACTCGCCCTCTTTCACGAAGGCGGCTACTCCCGGGCCTACGTGCCGTTCTGCGGCCTGGCCGTGGTCGAGGCGCTGTCGGGCATCGATTCTGGGGTCCAGGACCCCTTCCTTAAGGGATACGCCGGCTTTCCCTACCAGTCCCTGCAGCCCCTGCAGGAATCGGTGATCGAGCGGGCCGAAACTCAGATCGGGGAAACCCGGAAAGGCGATGAATGAGCACTGATAACGCGGTGGATGCCCTGAGCGACCGCGAACACCTGGTCGAGCTGGCGCGGGGCAAGCCGACGCCGCCCTACACCCTCGACGAGGAACTGACTTTTTTCTGCCCGCAGGAGAACCTCGAAGGCCTCGACCTGCCGGTGGTGCGGGAGTTCCACCGCTGGGTCACGACCGAACACCAACCGGCCCCGGGGGACGAGAAGGCGGTCCTGCTGCTGCTCCCCTGCGAGAAGGCCAAGCCCTACTCGCTCTCGGCCGAGCACCGGGCGGTCAGCAATGCGCTGGGCGAGGCCGGCTACGAACCGCGCGAGCGCGGGGACTGGCCGGAGGAGCTTGCCGGTCTGGCGAGCCCGCAGGAGCTGAGCAACGCGCCGCTGGTCGGCCCCGGCGGGCTGCGGATCGATCGGGCCGTGATCTCGGAGCCCTTCGGCATCGTTCCGTACGAGGCGATCTACCGCTGGCGGGGCGAGCCGACCCCCTGCGCCAGATACGACGACCCCGGCCTCTTCGAGCACCGCGGCATCGGCTGCCTGTGGCGCGAAGACGCAACCGTGAGCCGGACGGCGAAGGGCTACTCCTGGGGCGACAACGAGCGGGCCGCCTACGTCGAGGTGCACGACCGGCTTTCGGCCCTGATCGACCAGGTCCTGACCAGGCTGTCCGCCCGCTACGAGGCGATCCTCGCCTACGTCGGCCACACGCTGACCCACCGGACCTTCCTCGCCAGCGACGAGGAGCGCCGGGAGGCGGGGATCCCCCAGAACCGTCGGGTGGGCGGCGAGACTCGGCAATTGATCGGGGTGAACGACCGCAGCCCGGGTCTGGTCCGGCTGGTCCCCGATGCCGAAGGGCTGGAGCAGATCCGGGCGGAGAGCGGCGGCCGTCTGCCTTCCGGCTTCCTGACCGGAGCGCCGTCTCTGGGTCAACTCGAATTGGCCTTGCGCCAGTTTTGAACGAGTGCTACGATAGTCAAAATCTTGAACAAGGTTCAGCAAACTGAACAACAGAACCGTTTGGGTGGTGGAGCAACCATGCTGAGACAGGAGGAGAAGTAATGAGCGAATTGCAGGAAGTGGATCTGGTCATCAAGGGTGGGACCGTGGTCAGTCCCAGCGGCACGCGAAAGGTCGGCATCGCGGTAGATGACGGCAAGATCGTCGCCGTCACCGAGGACCGGTTCCTGCCTCCGGCGCGGCGTGAAGTGGACGCCACCGGACTCCATGTGATTCCCGGCCTGGTCGACACCGAAGCCCATCCCGGCTGCTACTCGCCGCTCAAGGACGATCTCGGCTCCGAGTCCCGCGCCGCCGTGACCGCCGGCGTCACCACCTGGGGCATCCACGCCCCCTCGACTCGGATGGGCCACCCGACCTTCGCCGAGTTCGTCCAGAAGGAGGACGTGATCTCCTTCCACGACTCCTTCCCCTACTTCGAGCAGGCGGTCAAGGACGATTCGGCGGTCGACGTCTTCGCCACCTACATGCTGGAGACCGACCAGCAGGCCTCCGAGATCCCCGAGTACGCGAAGGACCACGGGGTCACCTCCTACAAGCTCTACCTCCAGGCGATGAGCCCCGAGTCCGAGCCCAACTGGCCCGGCCGCCGGGCCGGCCTCGGCGCCGGCTTCGACGACGGCGTGATCTGGGTGACCATGGAGAACGTGGCCGCGATGGGCCGCCCCGGCATCGTCTGCATGCACTGCGAGAACTGGGAAGTCGCCCGGATCTTCGACAAGCGCCTCAAGGCTGAGGGCCGGACCGACTGGGCCACCTGGTCGGACCGCTCGCCGCATTACCTCGAGGCCTCGCACATCCGCTGGTACGGCGACATGGCCGCCCACCTCGGCTGCCCGATCTACATCCAGCACTCGACCACTCCCGAGTCCTACAAGGAGATCCTCGAGCTGCGCGGCCGCGGGGTAGAGTGCCACGCCCAGACCGGCCCGCACTGGCTCCACTTCGGCAAGGAAGAGCACAACGCATGGCGGATCAACGTGCCGCTGCGCTCGCGCCACAACAACCCCAACATCTGGTCTGCGATCCAGGCCGGGATCATCAACTCGGTCGGCTCCGACCACGTGGTCGCCTGGGGTGACGCCAGCTACGAGGCCTCCTACAACGAGAACATCTGGGAGCTCAAGACCGGCTTCACCTCGCGGGTCGAGATGCTGCTGCCGGTGCTGCTGAACGGCGTCAACGAGGGCAAGATCACGCTCGAGCGGATGGTCGAGGTCGCCTGCTCCGAGCCGGCCCGCATCTTCGGCGTCTACCCGCGGAAGGGCCTGATCGACATCGGCGCCGACGCCGACCTGGTCCTGGTCGACCTCGACAAGGAGGTCACGGTCAAGAACGAGAACGTGCTGACCCGTTCCGGCTGGACCTGCATCATGGACCACACCCTGAAGGGCTGGGGCGTTGCCACCTTCCTGCGCGGCAAGCAGATGTCGAAGTGGGACGACGGCGCCCCCGGGCCCGAGTTCATCGGCGACGCCGACGGCCAGTACCTGCGCCGCACCCCCGGCCAGGACCTGCTGCCGGTGGCCGGCGGCGAAGGCGCCCGGGCCGAGGTCCGGCCGCAGGTCAAGATCGGCATGAACGACGAGGGAGCCTGAGATGGCGAACGTCTGGGACGACGTACTCCCCGAGGAAGACCGCCAGGTCTTCGAGGCGGCCGGCTGGGGCAAGGACGTCGGCTTCGGCGAGAAGCCGGTGCTGCTGGTCGTTGACGTGATCTACAACTTCGTCGGCGACGTGCCCGAGCCGATCCTCGAGTCGATCAAGCGTTGGCGCTACTCCTGCGGCGAGCGCGGCTGGGAGGGCGTCAAGCACCTCGAACGGCTGATCTCCGCGGCCCGGGAGAAGCAGATCCCGATCGTCTACACCGGCATGGACCGGCGCCCCGACGGATTCGACCAGGGCGCCTGGAACTGGAAGAGCTACCGCTCCGGCGACGCCTCGGACATCAAGGGCTCGCTCGGCAACGAGATCGTGAAGGAGATCGCGCCCGAGCCGCAGGACATCTACTTCGTCAAGGACAAGCCGAGCGCCTTCCACGGCACCCACCTGCTCGACTACCTGATCTACCTCGGGGCCGACACGGTGATCACCACCGGCACGACCACCTCGGGCTGCGTCCGGGCCAGCGCGGTCGACGCGACCCAGTACAACTACCGGTCGATCGTGCCCGAGGAATGCGTCTGGGATCGGTCGATGATCTCGCATAAGGTGAACCTGCTGGACATCCAGATGAAGTACGGCGACGTCAAGAAGACCGACGAAGTGATCGAATACTTCCGATCGCTGCCGGATCGGCCCTGCGGACCGAACACACCGACCGGCAAAGCCAACACCGACCAGGAGGTGCCGAAGTGAGCGAGCTGAATGTGGACGTCGAAGTCCGCAAGATCGTCACCGTGGTCGAAGAGGTTCACACCGAGGGCGGCCGGGCCGATGGCGGGGGGCCGTTGAAGAAGGCCGCGGTCGCGGTGGTCTTCAAGAACCCCTACGCGGGCAAGCCCTTCACCGAGGATCTTTCCGAGCTGGTCGAAGCCTCGGCCGGGCTCGGCACCCTGATCGGCGAACGGGCCAACGAGGCGATCGGCGGCGAGGTCGAAAGCCACGGCAAGGCGGTCGTGGTCGGCACGGCGGGCGAGCAGGAACACGGCAACGCGGCCAAGACGACCGCCTTCGGCAATCCCTTCCGCGAGGGCTTCGGCGGCGGCAAGGCCTGGCTGCCTTCGACCACCAAGCGCTGCGCCCCGGGCGCCAGCGTGGACGTCCCCCTCTGTTACAAGGACGAGATCTGGGTCCGCTCGCACTACGACACGATCACGATCCAGGTCGAGGACGCCCCCGCCCCCGACGAGATCATGCTGATCGGGGCGGTTGCTTCCCGCGGCCGGCTCAACGCCCGGGTCGGCGGCAAGAGCAAGGAAGAGGTCGAGTAGAGGCCATGGCCCGGGCCAGCATGAAGAGTGCGGCGCGGGCCGCGGCGGGGGTGGGCCGGTGAGCCGGACCCTCGAGATCCGCAACCTCGCCGGCATGGTCACCGGCCGGCTGGGCGACGACGTCGCCGGGCCGGAGGTGATCCGGGTCGAGGACGGTCTGATCACCGGCTTCGAGGCGGGGCCGGAACCCGATCTCGTGCTGGACGCCGGCGGGGCCGTCGTCTGCCCGGGGCTGATCGACTCGCATGCCCACGTCGTCTTCGGCGACTGGACGCCCCGCCAGGGGACGCTCGGATGGATCGAATCCTCGATGCACGGCGGCGTCACCTCGATGATGTCGGCCTCCGAGGTCCACCTGCCCGGGCGGCCGAAGGACCGCGAGGGGGTGAAGGCTCTGGCGGTCGCCGCCCAGCGAGCCTTCGAGAACTTCCGGCCCGGCGGCGTGAAGGTGATGGCCGGCTCGGTGATCATCGAGCCGACCCTGCAGCCGGAAGACTTCGCGGAGCTCAAGGAGAACGGGGTCTGGCTGGCCAAGGTCGGCTTCGGCGACTTCAGCCCGCAGGCCGACGCGGCGCCCCTGGTCCGGGCGGCGCAGGACAACGGCTTCGTGGTCATGAACCACACCGGCGGCGCTTCGATCCCGGATTCCTCACCGGTCACGATCGAGGACGTGCTGGCCCTCGGCTGCGACATCATCGGCCACGCCAACGGCGGCACGACGGCGCTGCCGGACGGGGATCTGCCCCGACTCTTCGATGCCCCCGGCGCGATCCAGCTGGTCCAGGCCGGCAACCTGCGCTCCAGCATGGAGATCATCGAGATCGCCTGGGAGGAAGACCGCCTTGACCGCGTGGTGCTGGCCACCGACACCCCGACCGGGACCGGCGTGATGCCGCTCGGGATGATCAAGACGGTCTGCGAGATCTCCTCGCTCTGCGGGATGGCCGCGCCGAAGGCGATCGCCCTCGCCACCGGCAGCAACGGCGCCGTGCTCGGAGTCGACCAGGGCGTCCTGGACGTGGGCCGCCCGGCCGACCTCTTTTGCTGCTTCCGCCCGCTCGGCTCGTCGCAGAACGGTCCGCTCGAGTCGATCGAGTACGGGGACATCCCCGGCATCGCCGCGGTCGTGATCGACGGCGAGGTGCGGGCGCTCAGGTCGAGAAACACCCCGGCTCCCGACGGGGCCTGTGAAATCAAGGAGAAGAATGGCTGAAGTGATCGTCCCGGCCCGCGAGGCACGGACCATGGAAGTGAAGAAAGGGCAGACCCTGGAGATCGTCGATCTCGAAGGCCAGCAGGTCGGTGACTTCACCGCCTGGCTCGCGTCCGACCCGAACGAGTACCTGTCGCCTTCCCACACGGTCTCCTCGCTCTCGAAGCTGGTGCCGGAAGTCGGGGACTCGATCCTCTCCAACCATCGCCGGCCGCTGCTGAAGATCCTTCGCGATGACGTCGGCCGCCACGACCTCGTCGTTCCGTGCTGCGATCCCGAGCGCTACGCGATCGACTACGGCGAGCCCGACCACGGCTCCTGCCTGCTTTCGCTGGAGACCGCGATCGAGGGCACGAATCTCCCGCTCCGCGGCGAGATGTGCTGGAACGTCTTCATGAACAACCAGCTCGAGGACGGCAAGATCGTCACTTACGAGCCGCCCCATCCGGCCGGATCGACGATCGCGATGGAGGTGCTGGAAGACATGACCGTCGCCCTTTCGGCCTGCCCCCAGGACATCTCCGCGGTAAATGCCTTCAACCCGACCCCGATGGCGATGAGGGTGAGCGACTGACTGGATCGACTCATACGAGCGCGGCCGAGGTGGCCGAAGCGGCCCGGATCATCACCGGGGCAGGCCTGGTCGAAGCCTTCGGCCACGTTTCGGCGCGCGCGGGTGACGGCTTCCTGATCACCGCTACCCGCCCGCTCGGCGGAGCCGGCGAGCGGGACGTGTACCGGGTCGACGCCGACGGCGAAGCGCCCGAGGGGGCGACCGACTTGCCGCTCGAGACGCCGATGCACGCGGCGGTCTATGCGGCCCGGCCCGAGGTCCAGGCGATCTGCCGGACCCATTCGCCGGCCGCGGTGCGGGCCGGCGCCCGGCAGGTCGTGCCGCCCCTGGTGCATGGTCTCGGCGGGCTGGCCGGTGAAGTCGCGCTCTGCGGCCGCACCGACCTGGTCACCGATCGGGAGGCCGGGGGCGAGATCTCAAGAGATCTTGGCAGCGCGGATTGCCTGCTGATCCGCGGGAACGGTTCGATCGCGACCGGGCGCAGCCTGGCCGAAGCGGTGGTCCGGGCCCGCTATCTGGAGGAAAGGTGTCTGGCCGGAGCGGGTATGGGCCAGGAGGAAGGTTGGAGGGCCGACCTCGTGGATCCCCGTGCCAGATGGTTCGAAAAGGAAACGACCCGGGCCTGGGCCTGGATGCGATGGAGGTACGGCGGAGAAAAATAGGGATCGCGTTGAACCGGTCCCGGGTGAGAACCGGGGCGGGTGTTTCGAACTACAACCAGAGAGAGGACTCATGAGTTTCACAACCAGTTGGAAGAAGATCATGTTGCTGCTGGCCGCAACGATGGCGCTCGCCGTCGGGGTCGCCGCCTGTGGCTCGAGCGACGACGACTCGGGTGACTCCGGCTCCAGCACGGCCGGTGGCACCCAGGACGCAACCCTGGTGCTGGACTTCGTGCCCGGCGCCGTTCACTCCGGCATCTACGAGGCCGTCCAGAAGGGCTACTACGAGGACAACGGCATCAACCTCAAGATCATCGAGCCGACCTCGACCGCCGACACGCTGAAGCTGATCGACGCCGGCAAGGCCGAGTTCGGCATCGCCGACGGCATCGACCTGGCGACCCAGATCAGCGACGGCCGGGAAGCCCAGGGCATCATGGCGATCGCCCAGCGGCCCCCGGGTGGCCTGATCACCCTCGAGGAAAGCGGCATCACCGATCCGAAGCAGCTCGAAGGCCAGACCGTGGGCATCACCGGCGTTCCGTCGGACACGGCGATCCTCAACACCGTGATGAAGGACGCAGGCGGCAACCCGGATGACGCCGATGTGGTCACGATCGGCTTCAACGGCGTCCAGGCGCTGGAGTCCGGCAAGGTGGCGGCCTTCACCGGCTTTATCCCGGCCGATGGCGTCCAGGTCGAAGCCGATGGCTATCCGACCAAGTCGTTCCCGCTCGACGAGTACGGCGGACCGTCCTACCCGGGTCTGGTCGTCTTCTCGACCGAGTCGAAGATCGGCGATGACCCGGACCTGATGCAGGGCTTCGTCGACGCGACGATCAAGGGCTACCAGGACGCGCTCGCGGATCCGGCCCAGGCGATCGACGCGCTGATCTCGCAGACCCAGGGCATCGACAAGCAGCTGGCCACGAAGTCGTTCGAGGCCTGGACCCCGCTGCTCGGACCGGCCGACACCTTCGGCCAGTTCAACAAGAAGAACCTGGAGTCACTCTCCACGTTCATGGTGGACAACGACCTGGCCAGCGAACCGATCTCGCCGGACCGTTACGCGACCACCGATTTCACCCAGCCCAAAGAGTGATCAGGGCGTAAGAGAAGCAAAGGAGGATTGACTTGCAGGCAGGTTCGAAACTCAAGATCGAAGGTCTATCGAAGACCTATCGGGGCGCTGGTGGCGGCGAGAACGTCACCGCGCTGAAGGATGTCGGCATCGAAATAGGAGCCGGCGAATTCGTCTCGATCGTGGGTCCCTCTGGATGTGGCAAGTCGACCCTCTTCAACATCATCGCCGGGCTGATCCGGCCGTCGAGCGGCAAGGTGCTGCTCGACGGCCGGCAACCCGACGAACTGCTCGGCTCGGTCGGGTACATGCCCCAGCGCGACTGCCTCATGCCCTGGCGCACGGTGCTCGACAACACGACGCTCGGGCTGGAGCTGAACGGCGTGCGCAAGAAGGAAGCGCACAAGAAAGCGCTGGCCGAGTTCGAGCGCTTCGGCCTGGCCGGCTTCGAGAAGCACTGGCCGGCCAAGCTCTCCGGCGGCATGAAACAGCGTGCCGCCCTGCTGCGCACCTTCCTCGCCGGCCGTGACGTGATGCTGCTCGACGAGCCCTTCGGCGCCCTGGACGCGTTGACCCGGGCCAACATGCAGCAGTGGCTGCTGGACGTCTGGCAGGAGGACCGCAAGACCATTCTTTTCGTGACCCATGACGTCGAGGAGGCGATCTACCTCTCCGACCGGGTCTACGTGATGTCCGGCCGGCCGGGTCGCGTCTCCCTCGACGTGAACGTGAACCTGGAACGGCCACGCAAGCCTGAGATCACGATGTCACCCGAGTTCCTGGTCTTGAAGCAGAAACTGCTCAGGCCACTCGAGGAGGCCGCGGCCGGCGGAGGTCTCTTCGTCGATGACCGACCGACCCTGGAGGAGCAGATCTGATGTTTGCCCGAGGAACTCGCGCCCGCCGCATCGTCGCGGCGGTGTTTCCCCCGCTGCTGTTCGCGATCTTCGTGATCGGGGCCTGGCAGCTCTACACGGTGATCGGCGACGTCAAGGAATCGACCCTGCCGCCGCCGACCGCGATCGCCGAGGCGCTCTGGAACGACCGCTCGATGCTGATCGAGAACGCCTGGGTGACGATCAAGGAGATCCTGCTCGGCTTTGCCGCGGCGATCGTGCTCGGGGTCGGCCTCGCCGTTCTGATCCGGAGCTCACGGACGATCGAGCGGGCGGTCTATCCTTGGCTGGTCGTCTCTCAGATGGTGCCGATCCCGGCTATCGCCCCGCTGCTGATCATCTGGTTCGGCTTCGAGATCGAGCCGAAGGTGATCGTGATCATGCTGGTCAGCTTCTTCCCGATCGCCGTCAACACGATCGACGGCCTGCGGGCGGCCGAGCCCGAACTGCTCAATCTCCTGAAGACCCTGAAGGCGAACTCCTGGCAGCGTTTCCGCAAGGCGCAGCTGCCGGCCGCGCTGCCTTTCCTTTTCTCCGGCCTGAAGGTTGCCGCCGCGCTTTCGGTCATCGGCGCCGTCTTCGCCGAATGGGTTGGCGCCTCGGCCGGCCTCGGCTACCTGATCCTCGTGTTGAACAACCAGACCGCGACCACGGAGATGTTCGCCGTGATCGTGACCCTGGCCTCGATCGGCATCTTGCTCTTCCTGATCGTGACCCTGCTCGAGCGGCTGCTGCTGCCGTGGTACTACGAGTCCCGTGAGACCGAGGGCGAGGGCCTCCACCTCGAAGTCGAGGAGAAGGCGTGAGCGAGGGCACGACCATCGTCCGTGGCGCCTGGGCCCTGACCATGGGCCCGGCCGGGGCGATCCGCGAGGGTGCGGTCGCCTTCGACGGGGACGGCGCGATCTCCGCGGTCGGCCCGGCCGATCAGCTGATCGCCGCCGATCCCGGCGCCGAGCTGGTCGGCGACGGCAACGGCATCGTCCTGCCCGGCTTCGTCAATGCCCACACCCATCTGACCGAGGGCCTGATCACGGGCATGGGCGAGACCGCGGTGCTCTGGGAATGGTTCGAGCGGGTGGTCAACCCCGCCGGCCTGCGGATCACCCGCGACGAGGTCGCGCTGGGCACCCGCCTGAAGGCGGTCGAGATGCTGGAATCCGGCATCACCACGGTCAACGACATGAGTTGCCACCGCAATCTGGGCTCGTTGGCATCGCTCGGTGCGGTCGACGGGCTCGCCGCGACGGGCATGCGCGGAGTGGTCAGCTTCGGGGCCGAGGACATGTACGACGGGGCGCCGGGCGCCGACGTCTTCATGGCCGAGCACGAAGCGCTCGCCGACCGGATCGCCCCGGAAGAGCTGATTGACTTCCGGATCGGGGTCGGCACCGTGCTCGGCATGAGCGACGAGCTCTTCGGACGGACGATCAAGGCCGCCGGCGAGAACGGCTGGGCGGTGCACACCCACCTGGCCGAGGTGCGGGAGGAGATCACCGAGTCGACGCTGCTCCATGGCGGGTCGACCATCCGGCACGCCGACCGGACCGGGCTGCTCGACCACGAGGTGATCGCCGGCCACTGCATCTGGTGCTCGGAGACCGACATCGGCCTGCTCGCCTCCAACGACGTCGCCGTGGCTCACAACCCGGTCGCCAACATGATCCTCGCCTCCGGAGTCTGCCCGGTCCCCCGGCTGCTCCGCGAAGGGGTGCGGGTCGGGATCGGCACCGACGGTGCCGCCAGCAACGACTCCCAGGACATGTTCGGGGCGATCAAGTCCGCCGCCGTGCTGCAGAAGGTCCATCATCTCCAGGCGGTCGCGATGACCGCGCCGCAGGTGATGGAAATGGCGACGATCGGCGGTGCGAAGGCACTCGGCAAGGAAAAGGAGATCGGCAGCCTGGAGGTCGGCAAACGGGCCGACGTGGTGCTGCTCGACGGCAACGGGCCCGAGCTGGCCGTGCTGCACGATCCTTTCCAGCAGATCGTCTATGGCGCTACTCCGCGCAGCGTCTCCGAGGTCTGGGTCGACGGCAGGCTCCGGGTAACCGGGGCGGAAACCGTCGGCGTGGACCGAACGGCCCTAGCCTCGGAAGCCCGGGAAGCTGCCCGGGACCTGGCGATTCGCGGCGAGATGAAGGGCGAGTCGGCCTACGTCGGCGCGCTCGATTTTGAAGAAGGGAAGTAAGCGATGTCGGAAACCAGTGACGTCGTCCTGATCGGGGCCGGCCACAACGGGCTGGTCTGTGGTTCCTACCTGGCCCGGGCCGGGCTCTCGGTCACCGTGCTCGAGTCGTCCCATACGCCGGGCGGCTGCATCTACACCGAGGACCAGCCTTCCGGAAACCGTCTCGAGCTCGGCGCCTACGAGCACGGCGGCATCCGCGGCAGCGGCGTCGCCGGGGACCTCGAGCTCGAATCGAAGTACGGGCTGGTCTTCCACGAGCGCGACGAGTTCCTCTTCGCGCCCTGTGACGACGGCATCGGCCTGCCCTTCTGGAACTCGCTCGACCGCACCGTCGAAGCCCTGGCCGAGCTGCTCGGACGCGAGGAGGCGGAGCGTTACCGGACCTTCTCGAAGTGGTCGACCGCGGCCATGGGCGTGCTCGGTCAGACCGAGAACGGGCCACCGCCCAGTCTCCGCTCGCTGGCCTCGATCGCCGACCTCACGCTCGGTGCGGAAGGCGCCCGGCTGATGCAGGCCCTGTTCGCGCCCGCCACGGCGGTGACCGAGGCCGCCCTCGGCGACGATCGCCTGCGCGGCCCGCTCGACCACTGGGCGGCCCACTCCCAGCAGCCGCCGCAGGCACCCGGGACCGGCGCCGGCGCCCTCTTCCTCGCCGCCTCACACGGCCAGCCGGCGATCCGCCCCGCCGGAGGCTCAAGGGGAACCGTCGATGCGCTGGTCCGCTGCCTGGAAGCTGCCGGCGGCGAGCTGATCGTGAACGCGCCGGCCGCGAAGGTCGAGACCGCCGGCGGCCGGGCCACCGCGGTGATTGCGGGCGGCGAGCGCTACGAAGCGAGCAAGGCGGTCATCTCGGCGATCGACGCCCGCCGTCTTTTCCTCGGCCTGATGGACGAGAGTCAGGTGCCGGCACCGCTGCTGGCCGAGGTGCGCCGGATTCACTTCAGCCAGCACAACGTTTCCGAACTCAAGGTCGATGCGGTGATCGGCGAGGTCCCGCGGGTCAACGGTCCTGACGGAATGGAGAAGGCCTTCATGCTCTCCGCCAACACCGGCACCGACATCGCCAGGGCTTTCTCCAGCCTCGGTCTCGGCCAACTGCCCGAACGGCCACCGGTGATGATCGCCTTCCCTTCGACCCTGGAATCCGGCTGGGCCCCGGAAGGTCAGGGCGTGGTCTGGCTTTCAACCTTCGTGCCCTGGACCCCCGCGCAGGGCGAGTGGGACCAGGCCCTCCTGGAGGAGGCCTCCGAGCTGACCTGGAAGACGGCAGAGAAAGCGCTCGGCTGGGAGATGACCGCGGTCGAGAAGAAACTGACCGGGCCGCTCCAGTGGGTCGAGCGGCACGGCAACCCGGGCGCCAATCCCAATCACATCGAAATGAGCATCGACCAGTTGATGGCGATGCGGCCCTCGGTCAACCTTTCCGGCTACAGCACCCCGATCGAAGGTCTCTTCCTGACCGGGGCCGGTACCCACCCGGGCGGCGGGATCACCGGCATGCCGGGGAGGAACGCGGCCGGGGTGATCCTCGAGCAGCTTGGCCTCGCCAGGCGGAAGCGTGGTGAAAAGCTGAAGGCCCAGGCGGCCCTGATCAAAGACGCGCTGCGCGCAACCAGAGAACTGAGGAAGAACGCATGAGCAAAACCGGGATGGACGGCAGCGCGGGCGACCCCTATGCGGTCGCCGACCAGTTCACCTCCTACCAGGAGTCGGCCCTGATCGGGACCGCGGTCGAGGTCGGCCTGCCGAACCTTCTTTACGGCTCACCCCACAACCTGGAGGGGATCACGACCGCGCTCGGAACCGACCCGCGCGGCACCTTGGGTCTGCTTTCCGGGCTGGTCACCTTCGGCCTCGTCCAGCGTGAAGGCGAGACCTTCAGCCTGACCGCGAACGGCGAGCTCCTGGCCGACGAGCACCCCGACTCGGTCGCCATGATCGCCAGAAAAGAATGGTTCTTCTACAAGCTCTGGGCCGAGATGCCGGCCGCGGTGCGGACCGGCCACACCCAGACCGGCGCCTGGCGTGAGCGACTCGAGAACGACCCCGATCAGGCCCACGATTTCCTCCGCGCCCTCGATGACCTCTGCCGCCTCTACGGCGGCGATCTGCCGGAGCTGGCCGGCCTGCCGCAGGGCCCGCCCGCCCGCCGCCTGCTCGATGTCGGCGGCGGTGCCGGTTCGCATTCGGCCAACCTGGTCAAGGCGGTCGAAGGCCTCAAGGCAACGGTTCTCGACTTGCCGGGGGCCGAGCCGGTCCTCAGGGAACGCCATCCGGAACTCGACTTCGTCGCCGGTGACATCGACCTGCCCCGTTTCGGCCGGCCGGAGGGGGAGCAGTGGGACTACGTGCTCGTCTCGAACATCCTGCACGACCGTCCGGCGGCGGAGAACGAGCGCATCATCCGGGAAGCGGCCGGGCTGCTCGCCCCGGGCGGCTCACTGGTCATCTACGAATGGGTGATCGACGAGGGCCGTACCTCGCCACCCGGCGTCGCCTCGTTCACCCCGATGATGGTGATCGAAAACGAAGGCGGCTGGACCTGGACCGAATCCGAAATAGGCGAGTGGATCCGGTCAGCCGACCTCGAACCCGAGCCAATCAGCCAGGGCCCGGGCCCGATCTCGGTAATCAAAGCCAAATGACTGCAAGTCGGGCGGGGTCCGACCCGCCCTCCATGTGAAACCCGCCAGCCCACTTAATCCATAAATGGATGGGCTGGCTCTATCTGGTGGTTCTTCTAGGCGTGCTGCACTCTGAAGGCGATGCCGCCGTGGCCGGTGTTGAACTTGGCCTTGGCCACGTTGAGACGCCACGGGGCGGGCAGGCGGCCGTCGGTCCGGTTGAGGAACTGGCGGAAGTAGTTCGAGGCGCTGGAGCAGCTCAGTCCGTTGACCACGTAGATGTAGTACGGGCCGCGCGGCAGTGAGAGTGCGCCGATCCGGTCGTTGTGAAGGACCCGGAAGGTGGCGGGGCAGCGACCGTAGGAGGGGTCGGGCTTCGGGCTCGGCGAGGGGCCGTAGGCCTTGTTCACCTTGAAGCCGATCCGGCCGTGGAGGCTGTTGTAGAAGATGCCGAGGATCGGGTTGAGCTTCCACGGGTAGGGGAGCTTGCCGTCGAAGTCGAGCAGGAACTCCTGGAAGCGCTTGGCCGCCTGGGCGCAGGTGATCTTGTTCGGGTCGATCAGCGTGAAGCGGTACTTGCCTCGTGGCACCTTGAAACTGCCGATCGAGTCATTGTGCAGCACCGTGAAGTAGCTGGGGCAGGAGCGGCCCGAGTTGCCGCCGCCTCCACCGCCGCTGGAGCCGGAGGGAGTCGCGGTGAAGCCCTTGTCGGTGTTGCCGGCCCGGAAGACCCGCTTGTTACCGCTCATGTAGACACGCCAGGGGCTGCGCAGCTTGCCATCCCAGTCCTGCAGGAACTCCTGGAAAAGTTTGGTCGACTGGGCGCAGGTCAGCTTGTTGCCGTTCAGCAGGCTGACCGAGTAGTAACCGGCCGGGAATGAAACCTTGCCGATCCGGTCGTTGTTCATGACCCGGAACTTGGGGCAGGCAACCGGAGCTGCCTGGGCGCTCTCGGGCTTGCCTCCGATCACGAGGACCACGAGGGCCAGCAGGGCAAGCACTCCGGCGAGGGAGAACTTGGCGTATCGACGGGTCAGTTTCGCGTAATTCCGGACATCGGCCATATGAAGAAGAACCCTACTTCCGCAGTCAAGTTCCGGCCATCCCGGAACTATTTGTGATCCAAAGCCGCTCCGTTTGCGAATCTTCAGGCATGGCCCTGCTGATTTTGTTCGGGTTCATCGCCGGGGCGGCGACCGCTGTCTCGCCCTGCGTGCTGCCAGTGCTGCCGGTAGCCCTCTCGGCCGGGGCGACGGGCGGCAGGCGCCGGCCGGCCGGGATCGTGGCCGGGCTCACCGCCTCCTTCACCTTCGCCACGGTCGCCCTGGTCTACGTGATCGATGCCCTCGGCCTGCCCGATGACCTGATCCGCAACATCGCGATAGCGGTCCTGATCGGTTTCGGGATCGTGCTTCTGCTGCCCTCCGTCTCGGCCCGCTTCGAAGGCTGGGTCAGCCAGTTCACTGCGCGCTTCACACCGCAGAACTCGGGTGACGGCTTCTGGTCGGGCACGGTGGTTGGCGCCAGCCTCGGTCTCGTCTACGCCCCTTGCGCCGGCCCGATCCTCGCCGGCGTGATTACCGTCTCGGCCTCGCAATCGTTCACCGTCGAGCGATTCGCGATCGCCTTCGCTTATGCGCTCGGGTCGGCCCTCGTGCTTTATCTCCTGATGCTCGGTGGTCGTCGGCTGATCACGCCGTTGACGAAACGGGTCGGCTGGTTCCAGGCGGCGATGGGGATCGTGATGATCGTCTTCGGGATCGGCATGGCCGCCCAGTGGGACCTCAAGTTCCAGAATTGGATCGCCGACGACCTGCCGGCCATTGTGGTCAACCCGACCAAGGACCTCGAGTCGAGTGATGCCACTTCGAGCCGGCTGGCCGACCTGAGGGCCGGCCCCCAGTCGGCCTCCGCCGCGAAGATCGCCGCCGGGTCGGCGGTGGTGCAGCAGGAGGCCCGGGCCGCTTCGGATCTCCCGGTGATTGGCAAGGCGCCGGAGTTCCAGGGCACCCAGGAATGGTTCAACACGCCGGGCGACAAGCCGCTGACCATGGCCGGGCTGCGCGGTCAGGTAGTGCTGATCGACTTCTGGACCTACACCTGCATCAACTGCATCCGCACCCAGCCCTGGCTCAACGCGATGGAGGAGCGTTACGGGGACAAGGGCCTGACCATCGTCGGGGTCCACACCCCCGAGTTCCCTTTCGAAAAGGACGCCGGCAACGTCGAGGATGCGATCGGGCGGGCAGGCATCAAGTACCCGGTGGTCCAGGACAACGACTACACGGTCTGGAACTCCTACGGCAACCAGTACTGGCCGGCCGAGTATTTCGTCGACGCCGACGGCAACGTCCGCTACGCCCACTTCGGCGAGGGCGACTACAGCCACAAGGAAGAAGTGATCCGCGAACTACTGGCCGAGGCCGGTCACGATCCCGGCGCAGGGCAGACGGGCGCGACCGGCATGAAGGCGGCCAAGGTCCTCCTGACCCCGGAGAGCTATCTCGGTTCGGCCCGGGCCGACCGCTTCGAGAACGGAACGATCCTGCCCGGCGTTCACGACTTCGGGCCCCTGAAGGAGCCGAAGCTCGACTGGCTCGCCTACGGCGGCAAGTGGAGCATCAGCCCGGAGGACGCACGGTCCGACGGCGGCCAGATCGCGGTCCACTTCCGGGCCAGGCGGGTCTATCTGGTCCTTTCCTCACCGGGCAAGGCCCGCAGCGCCGGGATCGAACTGGACGGCAAGCCGGTCAGTGCCGCGGCGGCCGGAGATGACGTGAAAAGCGGTCAGGTCGAGGTCACGAGCCAGAGGCTCTACAGCCTGATCGACCTGCCGAAACCGGGCGAGCACGTGCTGACGGTCAGCCCGGAAGCGGGCATCAGCGGCTACGCCTTCACCTTCGGCTGAGCCAGCAGGAGTCCCGAACGCTCGCAACCTCGTAGAATCGCCGATCCGGGGTGTTTCCCCAATCCGCGCCCGTAGCTCAGCTGGATAGAGCGTTGGTCTACGAAACCAAAGGTCACAGGTTCGAATCCTGTCGGGCGCGCTTGCTGGCGGAGCAGACTTCGCGCTACCAGCCGCCTGTTCCCGGGTCGCCTTTGATCGGGCCGGTGAAGCCGCAGGTTCGTGAACAGGTTCGGACCCTCGTTCACCTGGGCTTTGACGCCCCAGGCGTTGGCGAGGGCCCGGGCCCCGGGGATCTAGAAGCCGCTGCGGACGCGGGAAGCGACCGACTTGCCGGCCTTGAGGGCGGCGTCACCGGCCGACTTGGCCGCGTTGGCGAGGCTGCCGACGGCCGATCCGGTCGAATCTTTGGCCTCGGCGGCTGTCTGCTTCGCCTGCCCGGCCGACCGCTTGGCCTGATCGGCGGACTGCTTGGCTGCCTTGCCCTGACGGGTAGCGGCGGCCTTCTTGCCACGGTCGCTGGCGGCCGCTTCGGCCTTGGCTTCGTTTCGCTTCCTTGTGGCAGCTGCCTTCTTTGCGGCGGCGCTGCGTTCAGCTTTGGTCTGAGTCATGACACTCCGGTACCCGGACCAAAAACCTTCAATCGTGAGGAATCGACTCCGGGTTACCGCTTCTTCAAAATCCTGAAGCGGTAACTGGCCGGGGTCGGGTCGGCTACTCCGGCTGCGTTGCGGGCGCGAACCTGGAACTCGTGCCTGCCTCGCTTGACCTTGAGCCGGAGCGGGGAGCGGCAGGAAGTGAACGGCCGGCGGTCGATCCTGCATTCGAAGGTCGAGCCGGCCTGGCTGGACCTGAAGGCGAACCTCACCGTCAATCGCTTCGCCTTCGTCCGGATCTTCTTCTTCGGGGTTCTCGTGATCGTGGTCCCGGGCGGGATCGAGGCGAAAGCGGCGCTGACGGAACGAGCCTCGGTCATCGTCACGGTGCAGAGAACGCCGGTACCGGAGCAGGTTCCGCTCCAGCCCGTGAAGGTCGAACCGGCGGCGGGGGCGGCGACCAGGATCACGGGCGTACCGTCGTCGTAGTCCGCGCTGCAGCCGGATCCGCACGAGATCCCGGCCGGCGACGAGGTGACGGTGCCACTCCCGGAGCCGGACGTGGTCACCGTGAGTTGGTGCTTGCGAAGCGTGAACAACGCCTGCGCGCTTCGGGCCTGATCCATCGTCACGGTGCATTCCGGCCCACTTCCTTCGCATGCTCCCTGCCAACCAGTGAAGGTGGAGCTGGCGGCCGGCGTCACGGTCAAGGTGACCGAACTCCCGAAGTCGTACTCGTCGGTGCAGTCCTCACCGCAGACGATCCCGGCCGGTTCGGAGGTGACGGTGCCGAGGCCGTTGCCTGGTTTGGTGACCGTGAGGGTCCGCTTCTCGAGCGAGAACTCCGCCTGGACGCTGCGCGCCTGGTCGATCGTCACGATGCACGCCGCGCCGCTGCCGGTGCAGGCGCCGCTCCAGCCCACGAAGTCGGAACCGGGCGCCGGGTCGGGCACGAGCGTGACGGAACTTCCGAGGTCGAAGTCCGCCGCGCAGTCGGATCCGCAGTCGATGCCGGCCGGTCCGGAGGTGACCAGCCCCGAGCCGTTGCCCGCCTTGCTCACCGTCAGCGTTCGTTTCTGAAGTGCGAAGGTCGCCTCGACGCTCCGGGCCTGATCGGTGCTCACGGTGCACATGGTCGACGTACCCGAACAGCCATCACCGCTCCAACCTCCGAACGTCGAGTCACTCCCTGGCGACGCCGTGAGAGTCACCGAAGTCCCGTAAATGTAGTTGGCGTTGCAGGTGTTGCCACAGCTGATCCCGGCCGGCTGCGAGGTGACGGTGCCGGCGCCGTTGCCCTTCCTGACCACGGTCAGTGCGAGTTCGCTCGCGGTGAAGGTCGCCTCGACGCTGCGGGCCTGGCTCATCGTCACCGTGCAGGTCGAAGAGGTTCCGGAGCAGCCGCCGCCACTCCAGAAGGAAAAGCTGGAACCGATGTCCGGACTGGCGGTCAAGGTGACCGAGCTGCCCAGGGCGAACTCGGCTGCGTCGTCGCTGCAGGCAGAGCCACAATCGATTCCGGCAGGGTTGGAGGTGAGGCTGCCCGCGCCGGTGCCTGACTTGGTCACCGAGAGAGTGCGGGCCTGTTCGAAAGTCGAATGGACGTCGCGGGCCTCGGTCATGCTCACGTTGCAGGTGGGCGAACTTCCCGAACAGGCGCCGCTCCAGCCGGTGAAGATCGAGCCGGGCTCGGCCGTCGCCGTCAGCGTCACCTGCGTCGCCTCCGCGAAGTTTTCGCCGCAGTCGATGCGACCGCTGTAGCCGCAATCGATGCCGGCGGGCGAAGAACTTACGTGCCCCTGCCCGGCACCGAGGATGTCCACGCCCAGCGCGTACCTGACCGTGGTGTAGGTGAGGATCGCCTGGCCGTTGCCGTCGCGAACGCCGGTCTCGAAGAAAGTGCCGGACGGCCCGTACCCGGAGCCACCGCCGCCCTCCTGGTCATTGGTGCTGCCGCCGTAATAGCCACCGCCACCACCGCCGCGCGTCGCCCCCGAACCGAATCCTCCTCCGCCGCCGCCCTGGCCGAGCGACCCCGGCCAGGTGCCGGCTCCGCCTTCGGTCTGGGTGCCGGGGGCACCGGCGGTCGGTGAGGTGCCGCTCGTGCCGACGAGTCCGCCGCCATCGCCGCCGCGAGAGGCACCGCCGTAATTTCCGACACCGCCACCGCCACCGGCCACAAGCACTCTGTTGCCCAGTCCGGTTCCGCCGATCCTGAGGTCTGTCCCGCCGCCCCCGCCGGCAAATCCGTGACCGCCCCCGTTCCAGCCACCGGCAAGAAAGCCGCCGGTTCCGCCGATGTACAGACGCATGAGCTGGCCCGGGCTGACGTCGAAGGTCGCCTTCGCGCGACCGCCCTTGCCACCGACGAAGCCGCTGTTGCCGTTGTTGCTTCCCGCCGCTCCGTAGAGATCGAACTCGACCGAGTGCACGCCGAGCGGGACAGTCCAGGCCTGCGGGCCACCTGTGTAGCCGATCGTCTCGGTGTCGGCGGTGGCCAAAGTCGGGGACCCGGCACACAAGAGAGCGGCGATCAACCCCACAAGTCCGAGCCGCCATCCCACCCGCAGTAGAAGTGCGCTTCTAACCGGTCGGCTCATATGGAGACACCCTATCCGGAGTGTTCTGTACAAATTGGATTCGGAACTGTACAATTTCAGCATGGCCACTTTCAGCATCAGCAAAGCGAGGGAGTCACTTTCGGACGCGGTCGAGCGGTCCCGGACCGAAGCCGTCTTTCTCGAGCGGCATGGCAAGAAGGCTGCGGTGATGGTCAGTCCCGAGCGCTACGAAGAGATGTTGGAAGCGTTTGAGGAGATCGAAGATGTCGCTGCCTTTGATCAGGCGATGGCCGAAGAAAGTCCGAACATCCCCTGGGACGAAGCCAAGGCCGACCTGGGTTGGGATTGAGCCGCTATCGGATAGAGCTGCGCCCGGCCGCGCTCCGGTCCCTGCGCAAACTAGACCCCCAGATCAGACGGAGAGTCCAAGGAGCGATCGCTCTCCTTGCCGACGACCCTCGCCCGCCAGCTACCAGGAAACTGAAAGGACGAGACGCCTTCCGGGTCCGGGTGGACGACTACCGGGTGATCTACACCATTGAAGACGAGGTGCTGTTGATCGTTGTGGTTACGCTCGGGCACCGGCGGGACGTCTACGAGCGGTAGATACTGCCGCTGTTGCCGTCGCCTTAGAGGGCGAGCCAGGGGCGTGCTGGGCCGGACGCCTCACTCCGCGAAGCGGTTGGTCTTTTGTGCCCGAGCGGGAACCACGCAGGGTGAAAGCCGCTGGGATCCGGCCTGCCGCGCCTGGGCGATCCATACCCCGGGGTCGTACTCGTAAACGACTGCCAGGGATTCGCGTGCCTATACTTGCGGCGGTCCGGGGGGTCCAGTCGAACGAGCAGGGAGAAGTGCCATGAGTGTGAAGTTCCGCGGTTTCCTCGGATTGCTGCTTGCCGCAGTCGTCCTTTCAACCGGTCACGCCGACGCGGCGAAGAACGGGCCGATCCTGTTCAGCGACTACACCTCGATCTGGAAGATCAAGGCAGACGGTTCGGGCCTCAAGCGGGTGGCGAAGAAGAAGGCCTGGAGTCTTCACGCCTCTCCCAACGGCAAACAGCTCCTCTACACACATGACGGCCTCTTCCGGATGCCGATAAACGGCGGCAGGTCGGTCAACCTGCTCAAGCGCTACCCGATCGTCGACCGGTTCGCCGGTGTCAGATGGGCTTCCTGGTCGCCGAACGGAAAGCAGATCGCTTTCGAGGGCGGCAACGACGGCCGCATCTATCTGATCAAGTCGAACGGCCGCGGCCTGAGGTACCTGTTCCGCAAGTACCGGACCGGCCTGCTCCACCCCGTCTGGTCCCCGAACGGGAAGGAAATCGCCTACATCGACGTCCACAACAACTCCTCGCTAATGGCGGTGAACCTCAAGTCGGGTAAGAAGCGAACCATCTACCCGGGCACCGGTGAAGCCGGGACGCCGGTCAGTTTCGACTGGCACCCGAGCGGCAAGCGGATCGCCTTCTACGCCCCGTACCGGAACTGGATGATCGACAGCGACGGCAGCGACCTGCGGCAGATCTCACCCGACCAGGCCTTCGTCTCCTATGAGGACCTCGTCTTCTCGCCGGACGGGAAGTCACTTCTCGGACGGGCATATTCGGGTGAAAGCTCGACCAGCGAACTCTGGCTGCTTGACGGGTTCTACGGCGCCGCGAGCGGAGGTTTTGTGAACGAGATCACCGGCCGCTTCGGCGGCAGTCCGTTCTACCCGGAGTGGGCCCCGCGTAGCCGGGTTAGCCGGCGGGCTCGTCCTCGGGGCCTTCCCGGGATTCGAGGAGGAACATTTCGCCGAGCATGTCGGGGTTTTCATCGTCGCCGCTCAGCAACGCAGTGACTTTTCTTCCCGTGGCATTTTCGACCAGGGCCTTGAACCTCGACTCCATGACGTCCTGGAACGCGTGACGAAGCCGGGATACCTCCTCGGTTCGACCCGCCTCGCTCAGGGTCTTTTCGATCGTCGTGAAGCCCCCGACGATCACCACCAGCACAAGGTCGTCCTGGTAGATGGTGCTCGTCCGTGAAGGCTCGGTGCCGTAGAACTCCCTGATCAGTTCGATCATGCCGTCCGAGATCTCGGCGGCGATCTTTCGATGTCCGGTGGCTTGGCCTGGATCAGCGCCGGTCATCCGGGCGGCCCCGAAAGACTGCGAAGGCAAGCGATTGAGCCGGGTTGGCGTTCCATGTGGGAGTCCTTCTGTCGGGGGTCTGGACTGGCCGGTACCCGGGAGCAGGTGCGATAACCACTTTGCCGAGGGAGGCCGTTTGATACCTTCGTTTCAGAAGGGCAACCGCCGACGCCAACAGGCAGGGCTGCGACGTTTGACTTTCGTTCGAATCAGCTACACGAACGGAAAGTCTTTTGTCGCAAGTACAAATTCGTGGTTCATCTCCTTCGAAAGCCAGTGCGGCGGGCCGGCTTTACGGCCTGATGAGCGAAGCCGAGTTGTTCGCACTGAGAAACGAGCCCGGGGCCCGGGACGAGCTGGTCGGTCGTTACAGATCCCTGAGCAAGGGGATCGCGTTTCGCTACCGGAGCCAGGCCGAAATTATCGACGACCTCATTCAGGTGGCCGACCTGGGCCTGGTCGCGGCGGTCATGAAGTATGCGCCGCGCCTCGCCCGCGAGCTCGATCTCGCCCACGCGTTCGAGGTTCACCGACACGAGACGGCCGGGCACGAGCAGCGGGTCCGGGAGCGGATGGATCAGCTGGGGCACTCGCCGTCGCGGATCAAGGATGCGACCGGCCTCGCCGGTGGCCTGGGGATGCTCCTGTTTGCCCGCTCCCAGCCGGACACACCTGGCAAGCTCGCGGCCCACGCCTACTCGTATGAACACATGGAGATCGCTGCGTACGGGATTCTCGCGGCCTACGCCGATCGCTCCGGAGACCGGGAGACCGCCGAGCTCGCCCGCCGGATCGAATCCGAAGAGAGGGCGATGGCTGGACGGATATCGGAGCGTTTCGGTGAAGCGGTATCGGCCGCTCTGATCGGACGGACCACCACGCTCGATCGCCTGCTCGCCCGCTACGTAGCCGACCTTCACGCGATCGAAGCCCAGGGCCGGCAGCTTTGTGCCAGGACCATGGGGATGGTCGACCATCCGGAACTGGCCGGCATCCTCAACCGTCAGCTCCGGGACGGCTGGGTCCAGCAGGCCGTGTGGAAAAGGGATCTCGAGGATCTCGGTGACGGACCGTCCACCCTCAAGGACCTGCCGCTCGCGCTCGGCGGCAACTTCGTCGCGACCTTCCTCCTCGCTCAGCCCGACCCGAACACGAAGGTAGCCGGGTTCGCGTTCGCCTTCCAGAACCTGCTGGCTGGATCCTGCGAGATGCTCGAGCGGGTCGCGCGACTCGCCGGCGAGGACACGATCGCCGCCCAGGCCGAGTCGCGTGCCGCTGCCGTCAGGAACTCGGCGAACCGGATCTCGAAACTTTGGGAGCAGCTCGGAGGGGTCTGACCGTCGATTCCCGGATAGGGTCGGGTCATGAGCGAAGTGGTCGTGGTGGCGGTACTGGAAGTCAAGGAGGGAAGGGCGGAGGAGGCGATCACCGCGTTTACCCCGGTGATCGAAGCGACGCACCGGGAACCCGGCTGCGTTTCGTATGCCCTTCATCAGGACAACTCGGACCCGAACACCCTGGTCCTGGTTGAACGCTGGAAGTCCCAGGACGACCTGAATTCACACTTCACCCAGCCGCACATGGCCGAGATGGGATCGCTTGCCGCCGAACTGCTCACCGGGCAACCGCGGATCGTCTTCTGCTCCGGAATCCCGAAGGGAGATCCCGCCAAGGGGGTTCTCTAGCCTCGCTCAGGCCCCTTGGCACCCGGCCGGGAAGGAATACGCTGGCGGCAGTGGAGAAGGGGAGAGGGGAAACGGTGATCATCGGGGGCGGGATTCACGGGGTCTCGACCGCGCTGGCGCTGGCCTCCAGGGGCCGGAAGTCACTGATCCTGGATGCGGCGGCGCCTCTCGAAGGCGCGAGTGTGCACAACGAAGGGAAGGTCCACCTCGGGTTTGTCTATGCCCTCGACGAGCACGGGGCCACCACCCGCTCGATGGTCGAAGGAGCACTCGCCTTCGCTCCGTTGATCGAGAGGTGGTGCGGTGAAGTCGACTGGGCGGGCCTGCGTTCGAGCCCGTTCGCATATCTGGTCATGAACGAAGGCCTGGCCGGAGCCGGTCAGCTCGAAGCCCATTACGAATCGGTGCTGGCCGAGATCGGGAGCGCTGGAGCTTCCTTCGGAAGCAACTACCTGGGGGTCGATCCCGGCCGGGCGGAGATCGTTCGTCACGACGGGGTTTTCCCCGGGATGGCCGCGGGTCACTCGCAGTGCTGGTTTGAAACTCCGGAAAGGTCGGTGCGTCCTGTTGCGCTGGCCGCTCTCCTGAAACGGGCGGCGGTTGATGAACGGGCGATCGAAATCCTCCCGGGACACAGGGTCACCCGGGCGCGGCGGCGGGAAGCCGGATTTGAACTCGAGGTGGAAACGCCTGAAGGGACCCGGTCGATCGGAGCAGAGACGGTGGTGAACTGCGCCTGGGAAGGCCGGCCGGCCCTGGACCGGATGATTCTCGACCAGCCTTCGGCCACGAACTTCCGGGTCAAATACTCGGTGATCATCCACGGGGAAGACAACGGAAAGGTCGGGACGGCCACCCTCGCGCAGGGTCCCTTCGGTGACGTCCTTCCCTGGCCCGGCGGCGACGTTTACATCAGCTGGTATCCGGCCGCGAGGACCCACTTCGGTGAGGAACCGCTGGAAGAACTCGAACCGGACCGGACCGTCGCGGTCGCCGTTCAGGACGGGATCGGGGAGCTCTTCCCCCAATTGCGGGGTTTCCGCCTGAAGAGTTTCGCGCCCTGCTACATCCTGGCCGAGGGCCGCACCGACATCGGCGACCGGGAAAGCCGGCTGCACTCGAGGAAGGGAGCGGTCTTCGTCGGGTCCGACGGCTGGTGGTCGAACCGATCCTCGAAGCTGACTACCGCGCCGCTGGCGGGTGAAAGGTGCGCGGCCAGCCTGACCGGTACGGAAGCCGCCTTCTGACGCAGCCTCGCCTGACCATCGCGATACCGATCCACTCCGGCGCGAAATGGATTGACGGGATCCTTGACACGGTCGGCAAGGCGCCGGAATGGAGCCGCATCGTGATCAGCGACGCCACCCATCGGGATGACGCGGTCGGTCGGCTGGCCGAAACGCTCGGGGACGACCGCCGGGTCGAGGTCAAGTCGCGGCCGGAGAAGCTGGACTGGATCCGGCACGCGAACCTCCTGCTCGCCGAAGCGGAAACCCCGTTCTTTTGCTGGATGCCGCAGGATGACATGGTCTCGCCGGACTACTTCGAGCTGCTGGTTTCCGCCCTGGACGAGTACCCCGACCGGGTCCTGGCCTTTCCCACCGTGGTCAGGAAAGTGACGAAGGGCCGCTTGCGAACGCGTGCGGTGGGTGAAATTCCGTACCCGCCCCCGCCGATCGAACTCGGGGAGGCCAGGCCTGAGGAAGAAGCGGTGCGGCTGCTAAACGAATGGAACCTGGCGCTCGGGTGCTGGCGGGGAGTGTTCAGGACTTCGGTGGCGCGGCCGGCCCCGGCAACGGTGGATTGCGCCGATCTGGTCTGGGCCTTCTCGATGGCTCTGGCCGGGAACTTCATCGAGGTCGAGGAAGCCCGCTACCTGAAGCGTTTCCACCGCGGGAGCGCCCTTCACTCGATGCGGTGGCAGGGCATGTCGAGCGCGATGAATCTCTACCGGGTCGAGGTGGAGGCCCGGCTTGGCACCAACCCGGCCAGGGTCGATCCGGTGATGGCCGGGGTCCAGCGATACCTCCGCTTCAAACACCGGTTGATCATGTAC
>WBZN01000409.1_pt1 | contig 36246 bp, 25 predicted proteins | sample 5204281 | NCBI WGS metagenome assembly WBZN01 (sample SAMN12344347, study PRJNA552823) | activated sludge metagenome | biome: Activated sludge suspended growth; feature: Nitrification reactor; material: Wastewater; isolation source: activated sludge from nitrification reactor of wastewater... | reverse complement strand
TCGAAACCCTCTATCTTGGACTTGCTCCAGTGATGCGGATGTACATGCAGGGCACGGGCGCGGGCGGAGAGCGGAAGCTCGCGGTGGGCGACGTGATCCACGGCCGGGGGGTCGCGCGGATCCTCGGAGAGCCGCAGGATCTTGCCGGCGAACCGCGGAAGCTCCCCGCCGCGAGCGCGACCTCGGCGAGCGGGACCGAGACCGGGGCCATGCTCGGCACACCCGGCTACATGGCCCCCGAGCAGCTGCGCGGCGAACGTTCGGTCGACACCCCCGTCGACGTCTACTCGCTCGGCGCGATCGTGTTCGAGATCCTCGCAGGCGAGCCGCTCCATCCACGCAGCGACGCCGTCGAGAGCACCTTCACGCGGCCGACCGACTCACCGGCGCGGCGGCGTCCAGATCGCCAGATCGCGCCGGAGCTCGATGCCGTGTGTGCGGCGGCGCTCGCCGAAGATCCGGCGGCGAGACCCTCCGCGCGTGCGCTCGCACAGCAGCTTCAAGGGTACCTCGATGGCGATCGGGACCTCGAGCGGCGGCGCGCGCTGGCCGCGGATCACCTGACCAGCGCGAACGCCGCGCTCGCCTCGGGCAGGCACAGCGAGGGCATCGTCGCGGCGGGGCGAGCGCTCGCCCTCGATCCGGAATCCGCCGAGGTCGCGGAGCTCGTGACGACGCTGATCGTGACCCCGCCAGCGAGCCTCCCGCGCGAGCTGGACATCTCCCTGGCGGCGGCCGCCGCGGCGATGCGGCGCGAGCGCAGCCGCCGAACGATCGTCCCGCTGCTCGCGCTGTTCCTGGTGCCCGCCTTCGCGCCGATCTTCGGCGTCACCAGCTGGCCCAACCTGCTCGCCCTCATCGCCGCCAACAGCATCATGATCGCGGTCCTCGCGATCCACTGGCGCACCGGGTGGAGCTCGTCGGTGCTGCTGTTCACGACGAACCTCGCGCTGATCATCACGTTCTCCCGGATCGCGGGCCCGTACGTGCACACCCCGATGATCACCTGCGCGATCGTGCTCGCGATCAGCATGCGCTCGAAGACCCTGCATGCGTGGGACGTGATCGCGTTTGCGGTGACGGCGACGCTCCTCCCGTTCTTGCTCGAGGGCCTCGGCGTCCTCGACGTCACGGTGAAGTTCCAGACCGACGGCATGCTGTCGATGAGCCGCGTGTTCGACACCACCGGCTCGCCGCGGAACTACGCGATCGGCACGATGATCGCGAGCGTCCTGCTCGCGGTCGGGGTCTCGGCCTTCGTGTCGAGGCTCGCGCGCCAGCGCAGGGATGCGGAGCAGCGCCTGCATATCCAGACCTGGACCTTGCAGCAGATGCTGCCGCACCGCGCCGCGCACGCGCTCGCTCCTCCGCCGTCGGGCGCCCGGGCGGCGCTCCTCGCACGACCGAGACGCGCGTGACGTCGAGCTCGCAAAGACGACCGAGCCGCCGCTACTTCGCGGCCTCTTGAGATCCTTCGCCATCGAGGCGGATCCACTTGGCGTCGCGCGAGCGCCACACCTCGGACTGGATCGTCGCCTTCGCGGCCGGTCGCGGGGCGGCGTCGCCGTGCTTGCGGGCCTCGGAGACCGCGAGATCGGCCCGCTGCTCGATCGTCTGCGCGAGCTCCTTCGGCAGGCGCGCGCTGGCGACGTTGAACACGTTGGTCGGCGACGGGCTCGCGCGGTGCGAGTCGATGCAGAACACGTCGAGCGCGACCTCGACCGTCGCGCCGGCGGCGACCTCGAGCTGGGTCAGCTCCTTGGGATCGTTATCGGTCTCGAGATGCATCGGACCGACCGCGCCCAGCCGCTGGGGTGCGGAGCTCGGATCGCCTTCGGGGACGAAGTACAGCCCGGTCGCGGAGAAGGTCTGGGCGGTCTTGCTCGGGTTCTTGACCTGGACCTTGAGGGTGCCGTTCGTCGAGCCGTCGTACTCGACCGCACGGATCTGCAGCTTGCCGCCGGGGACCTTGCTGAACTTGGTCTCGTGATGGACCGGCCCGGCGGGCGTTGGCAGGTGGCGCCGCTCGGGCGCACGCTCGGCGATGCTCGTGCTGACCAGGCCGAGCAGGATCAGGAAGGACACGGTGAACGTGGAGAGGTTGCGGCGCGCGCGAGCTGGCATCGAGAGGCTCCTTGGGGGAAAGGCTCGCTGTCAACGCAGGACGCGCCGACCCGATCTGCGACCGCGGCCGTCCTCGCCGAGGGGCCGGTCCCGTACGGCAGGGCCACCCCACTTCCGCTCCGCATCCCCGGTCAGCAGGAGAGCTCGAAGCACGGAACTCACCGCGCCCACCCGGCGGTTTGCTCGCCGCCACGTGGTCGACGATCGGATATCCTCTCGCCGACCGAGCCCCAGACCATGCCTCCCGAGCCCACGCAGTACCTCAACGTCGACCTCGAGATCGGCTCGAACCACCCGGTCGACGCACTATGTCGTGAGTTGACGCTCGAGCTGTTCGAGCTGTTTCGCGGTCGGCTCGATGAGGATCACCTCGAGCGCGCGCACTACGAGACCCGGGCTTGCGACCCGACCCCGAGCGACGCGATCCGCGGGCTGGTCGAGGTGCTCGATGGCATCAGCCCGGCGGCGCGGCGGTGCTGGCGGGCCGCGGACAAGCGCGACTTCAACATCGGGGTCCAGGCAGGATTCCAGCGGAACTGCTTCGAGCTCGCGATCGATCCCGCGGTGGTTCGCGACGTGACCCGGCTCGGCGGCCGGATCGTGCTGACGGTGTATTCACCGGCGGCCGCGCCACGCCTCGCCGCGCGACCCGCCAAGGCAAAGCGCAGGCCCCGAAGCCGAACGCCCGCGACCGCGAAGCGCCGGAACACGAAGTAGTCCGCGACGCATAGGTCCGATGCGCGGCGCTGAGCCCGCCAAGGGCCGCTCGCGCCGATGCCCGGTTGAAGCCCGGGGGGGAGCACCACCGCGCGCAGGGGACGTTTCCTACCTAGACCGCTCTCGCGGTTTACACGTAAGAAGGGCGTAGCTCATGCCCGCCCTCACGTACGCTGGCCTTCTCGCAACTTCGCTCTGCGTGCCGCTGCTCGCGGTCGCCGCATGCGGGTCGTCGGCTGCGACGACACCGGCTGCGACGCCCCACAGCGCGGGCGCCGAGGCCGCAGCGGCGACCGCCGCGAGCGACGCCCCCTCGGCGACGACCTCCGCGCCCGAGACGGCAGCCGCACCCGCGACGTCCACGACCTCGTCGGAAGACGCGGCGCCAGCGCCACCGCCAACCGCGCCCACCGGGTCGCTGTCGGGCCCCACCGCGACCGGCCTCGAGCCCGGCGCCTGCGCGGGCCTCTACGACCCGGATCAGGGCGTCGCCGCGCCGTCCCGCAACGCCCTGGCGAGCTACCACCTGGTCGGTGGATTCGGCAACGACGCGCGCTTCGAGCTCCTGCCCGACTTGCGCGTCACGTACGTCGTGGTGAACAACCGCGACGGCGGACCACGGTGCTTCCGCGGGTCGGTCACGCCCGCGGCCGTGGCGACGTTCCGTGCGTCGCTCGCGCAGGCGCGCGCGTGCCTCCTGCCCAGAGACAGCGGCCGGCCCGTCGCGGATCGCGGCCCGTTCACCTTCGCGTTTCGCCTGCCCGGGCTCTCCTGCCAGGCGCGGCTCACCGTCGGGCGCCGCAGCGAGGCCGACATCAACCGCCTCGAGGCGGTCTACACCGCGTTCGACGCGCTGGGCGCATCGATCTGCGGCGAGCGCTGCCAGCGCGGCGCGGCCCCGTGAGCGCCCGGGTTCGTACCGGACGCGCGCGATAGCTCGCGAGCGCGTCTACAACGCGTGCTCGGCGAGAAACGTGTCGATCGCGGCATGAACGGCGTCCGGTCGCTCGACCTGCACGAGGTGCGAGTGGCCCGAGAACACCACGAGCCGGCTGTTCGGGATCGCGTCGCGCATGCGCTCGGCGGTCGCGACCGGCGTGAGCTCGTCGCGATCGGCGGCGAGGATCAACGTCGGCACGGTGATCGTCGGCAGGACATCGTACGCGTCGTGCTCGAGATAGCTCGCCGTCACCTCGGCGAGCAGCGCGGGATCGAGGCCGCCCACATGACCGAAAAGATCGTCCAGGATCTCGCGAGGGCACATCTCGCGATGCGCACCTCCGCTCGCATAGGCGAGCTCGCAGGCGAGGCGGCGGCCGAGCGAGGAGCGCGCGAACGCCAGGAGCGGCCACGTGAGCAGCGGCCGCGATCCCAGGGCGCGAAGCGCGGCGGTCATCGCCTGGCGCAGGGCGGCAGACGGCGACACGCGGTCGAGCGGATGCCCCGGCGTGCCGCAGATGAGCACGAGCGCGCGCACCGCCTCGGGGCGCTGCCGCCACAGCTCGAGCGCCACCTGGACGCCGAAGCTGAGCCCGGTGACGATCGTCGGGCCGAGCGCCGCCGCGGCTCCGATCGCACCCGCGTCACGCGCGAACTGCGACACGCCGACCGCGCGTGGGTCGCGAGGTACCGGGCGGCCCCCGTGGCCGCGGAACTCCCACGAGATCACCGGCCGGTGAGCCGCGAAGTGCTGCGTGAAGAACCCCCAGTGCTGGGTCGACGACACCAGCCCGTGTACGGTCAACATCGGCGTTCGCCCCGCTGGCCCGTCGACGCGGTAGCTGAGCGGCTCGCCGTCCGCGGTGGTCACGATCACCGCGCGAACCTAGCAGATGCTCGGCGAACGGCCCTGGCGAACGGCCCCCCGATGAACGCGAAGGCAACCTGCGCGGCATACCCGTCTCGAGCCTGGCCGTTCGGGGCGGACTTGGCCCGCGCGCGGCGATCGCCGATCGCTACAGCTCCGCGAACCGATCGTTGCGAGCCCCGTTGGTCCGATCCCAGTGGATCGTCAGGTTCATCGAACCATTCATCGATAGCGGCTCGGCATACGACAGCCGCGACAGCTGCTCGTAGTCCGCGGGATCGATCTGCGACTCGTCCGGCCCCGGCAGCTCCCGCTTGGTGACCGAGAACGACAGCTCGAGATCGACGTGACCGCCGAGCCGCCACTCGATGAACGGCGAGATCGAGACGTGATGCCGGCGCGACGGTGCCAGCAGCTCGCCGCCGACCGAGAGCGAGAGGCCGACGCCGACCTTGTCCTTCCGCAACGTCCCACGCGCGGCCAGACCATGGATCGGAAACTGCGCGAACCGCTCGTGCCGCACGTCGCGGAGGTTGTAGCCCTCGACCTGGTAGCCGGCGTAATAGAGGATCGCGAGCTGGTTGCCGCGCGGATCATCGGCAGCGTACCGGTCCCACTCGATGCCCGCCTTCGCGCTCGCGCCGTAGCGAAACTGGCCCTTCGGATCATCCCGCCACAGCCGCCCGCCGCCACCGAACGACCACGAGTGGTCGTGGAGCCACGCACCGACCGAGCTCACCGCGAGGCCCCACTGCTTGGTGTCCAGTGACACGGTCGTTCCATCCGCGAGCTGGAGCGGAGGCTGGCGGTTGATCCCCCCGGTCGCCGCGAGATCGACGGCGAACCGCGACCGCACGGACTCGCGGGACACGCCGAGGTTCGACCAGCCGTTGTACGTCCGGTAGCGCGCGGTGCGATTCGCGAACCCACCGACCGAGATCGCGAACCCCCATGGCGATGTGTCGGGCACCACCACATTGGCCTCCCCGGGAACGCCGAGCGTGACGGTCACGGCCTTCGGATGGCGCGCCGCCACGAACAGCGCGATGCCTCGCACGAACACCGGCTCGAGCTGCCCGCGCTGCGTATCGTCGTCGGCGCGCGTATCGACGTCGACGTCGAGCTCGATCACCGGCGGTGCGCCGGGCAAGTCGCCGACGAACCGGAGGTGGATCTTGTCGGCGTTCGCGATCGGGCGAGCACCCACATACAGCACGACCTCGGCGGACGCGCGCGGCGAGCTCAGCAGCACCTTGTTCGCCTCGATGAAGCCCAGCAGAAACGCCGGGCAGGCCTTGGTGCGCCCGGGCTCCTCGCACTCGACCCGGATCCGGATCGGATGCGCCTTGTCCGCCGCGGCGATCCCGCAGAGGGTCACCACGAGGCCGAGGACCAGACTCGATCGCATTTGGGAGATCTACGCTCCCTCGGAAGGAGTTTCCGTACGACCCGGTCGCAACCGTGCGTGAGGAATCTCGAACACGCCTGCGGGAGGGCCCTCGTTCCGCGCACGCGACCGTCCCGCTTCGACGAGGCTCAAGCGGTCTCGCGCTCGACCAGCTCGAGCTCGCACGTGACCGCGAGCGCGAACCGGCCGCGCCGCGTCGGGACGATCCGCACGTCGGGACACTTCTGCTCGAGCCGCTTGCGCAGCAGGATCAGCCGGCTCTCGAGGTTGTCCTTGAACGCCGGCAGGCCGAGCGAGGGATCGAGCCTGAGCTCGCGGTTGGAGAACTCGGTGCGCTGATTCGCTTCGTTCGCCCGGAGGATCTTCCACAGGATCTTCCCCGGCACGTTGCGGATCAGGTACTCGCCGTCGACGAACACGCAATCGTCGTTGCGGTAGTAACAGAAGGTCAGCCTGCGCGCTGCCGGAGCCGGTGCCGGACGCGGCGGTGCTGCCGGAGGTGGCGTGATCGTATCGTCGTCCTCGGTCATGCGATCGATGCCGCTGGCGATCTGATTCGCGAGCACCTGGAGGAAGGCCTCGTGCCACTGCGAAAACGTCAGCGGGTCGCGGCACTCGAGCGCGATCACGCCGACCAGCCGATCCTGGACCATCAGCGGGATCGCCATCTGGCTCTGCGCATCGGCGAGCCCGGGCAGCGGGATCTCGGCGGTCAGGCCGACGGCACCGACGTTCTCCTCGAACTGGGCGCGGATCGCGCGGCCATAGCGCAGATCAGCCTCGACTCCGGAGACCCGCAGCAGCTGACGGGTCTTCGCGACCACGCCGATCAGGCCCTCGCCGAACTGGACCTCGGCGCCGATCCCACCATCGCCATAGCCATGGCTCGCGAGCGTGACCAGCCGCGACCCCCGATCGTCAGGCACGAGGATCATGCCGTGCGTGAACCCGAACACCTCGTCGAGCGCCGCGAGCGCCGACGAGAGCAGCGTCTCGAGATCGGGCGCACGGCTGACCCGCTCGGAGACGATCTGCAGCCCACGACACTCGGTCAGCGGCCCCTCGGGAAGATCGCGCAGGAGCGGTTGCCCCTCGGGCGGTGGCACCACAAAGCCGAGGCGCTGCTCGATCGTGAGCACCTCGAACACATCCGCGGAGCGCAGCTTGAAGATCCCGGCCATCCCGGAGTGCGAAGCGATCGCCAGGATCCGCGTCGCGATCGTCTCGAACAACGGACCGGTGGTCTCGGACCGGATGAACCTGAGCCGCAACCGGTAGGCATCGAACGTCAGCGGATCGTAGATCTCGATCGTCGCGAGCGGGTTCGCGTCGAGGTTCTGGCGGGTCTTGTTGAAGAACTGGCACGACAACGCGACGTGGCGACCGTCGACCACGTAGACCTGGCTGAGATAGCTGACGTTCGGCATCCCCTCGCGATCGCAAGTACCGATCACGCCGGGGACGATCCCTTGAAAGCAGCGATCGAGGTCCTCGAGCCGAACCGTCACGGCCGCCCCGCTGGCAGCGGCATCTTCACGCCGGCGACCGGACCGGGGGTCTGCTCGTACACCACGGCGATGTCGAGGTCGATCGCGTAGCACGGCCAGTTGGCGAGCCGTAGCGTGTTCGCCTCGGGCTGACCTGCCCACGCGAGATCGTCGGCGAACGCGCGCAAGTAGCGATTCGAGACCCCGCGATCGCCCTCGTCACCCTCGCGGATCGCGAGGACCTTCCCCTTGACCTGCATGGTCTTGTAGGTCGGGATGTGCGAGAGCGTGAGGGCGAGCCTCCCGTTCTCGCGCAGGTTCGCGATCGCGATCGCCGAGGTCACCGCCGGGACGATCAGCGTGAGCTGGCACGCGCCGGGCCACACCCGCACACCCACGCCGCGCACCGCCTCGGGCTCGAGCGCGTTGTTACACGTGCCGACCAGCAACGACGGTCCGCCATGCGCGAACTCGACGAGCTCCGGCGGTAGTGGGGGAAACGACGGCGCCAAACCGCCGAAGATACTACCCGACTGGACCCGCGACCACCGTCCGCTCGGCCGGGTTTAGGGCGGGAGCGATCATCTGCATCCACTCGACGTAGCGCGTGCTCGGAACGCTTCCAGCGATCCGGCCGCGCACGGCGGACAGCTCGTCGTCGGATAGCCCGAGCCACAGCGCCTCGTTGGCGTGGGTCTCCTCGCGTTCCATGTGCGTGAGGTGAGCCACGATCAACCGGTTGAGCAAGCGAACCAGCTGCGCGCCGATCGCCCCGCGGTCGCCGAGCGCGGCAGCCGCGAGCGCCTCGGCGCACGCCTCGACCTGGGTCTGGAGCGCATCGAGGACGCGATGATCGACGCCCAGCGATCGCGCGAGCTCCGGGTTCAAGCTCACGAGGAACGGCAAGATGTGGGCGTCCTCGTGACGCGCGTGCTCGTCGAGGAAGGCGAGCATTCGCGCGATCCTCTCGAGCAGCAGATCGATCGCGATCGTCGAGCTGACGTCGGTGCGTGCCGCATCGGCGGCGATGTCGAACAGCAGCGAACGCATGCCCTTGTGGATCGTCGTGAACAGATCGATCCGGGGCGGTTGAACCTTCATCGGATCACCTCTGAATGGCCAGCTGGTCGGCCGACGCGGGGACGATCGCCGCGGCGATCGGCGCGCGTGGGCCAGGAACCTTGTTGTCGACCGCCGGTACGGTCTTCAGGTACGCGAACAACGCGCCGAGATCGTCGTCGGTCATGTTCGCATAGACCGCGGCCGGCATCGGCGGGAGCAGCGGCCGGCCCACGCCCATGTGCCGACCGTTGCGGATCGTGTCGATGAAGTTCTGGAGCGTCCACGCGCCGATACCAGTCTTCGGATCCGACGTGATGTTGGCCGTGAACGACACGCCCCACGGCCCCGACCACGCGGTGTTGGTGGCGGAGATGGTGGCGACCCAGGGGCCGGCCGGCAACACCGGGGCCGGCGGCATCTCGAGCGTCGCCGGGTGTCCCGACAACGCGCGCGTCATGTCGGGGACTGGACCGGTAGGTCCCATCTTGAGCGGCGTGTGGCAATCGTGGCAGGCGCCGGTCGTGACGAGATAGCGCCCTCGCTCGACCATGGCGGCCGCGGTCAACCCGGGCTTGGGGTCGGGTGCCGAGGCGCTCGCTGGCTCGCCACGATGTACGTCGTCGCGACCGTGGTCCTTGCATGCGGTGGATGCGGTGAATGCGCCGATGAGCGCGAACAGGGTGATCATCATCTGCGGACGGTTCATTTGCGAGCTCCTTGCGTGGTCATGGTTCGAGAACGGGATGGGGCGAGCTGGGCGATCCAGCGCGTGATCAAGCGAACGGCCTCGGCGTCGACGAGCTGGGTGCCGAGCGGTGGCATCTGAGCGGCGGGCGCGCGCGAGCCGATCCGGGCGACGAGAACGCTGTGTGCGGGATCGCCGGGTGCGATCCGCTCGATCACCGAAGGCGATGTGAAGTGACTCTCGCGGCCGACCATCGTCGACATCGCGGAGGCTCCCGCGCCGCTCACCGAGTGGGCGAGCACCAGGCCGAGCGAGCCGAGCGCGCTGTCTGCGCGGTGACAGCCGCCGCAGTTGCCGTGCAGATAGCCGAGCGCGGCGCGTTCCTCGGGCGTCCGCGCCGCGATCCGCGACGCCCACGCCGCCGCCGGGAGGCCGCGCAGCTGGCCACCCACGATCAACGCCGGCACATCGAGCGCGCCCGCAGCGACCGGCTCACGATGTGGCGCCAGCGGATCGCGATCGGGCGAGAGCTGGAGCGCCGAGAATCCGAGCACCGGCGTGGCACCATTCGCGTGGCAGGCGCGACAGTCGCCGGTGCCCGGCAGCGCGTGGCGGATCCCGGGCGCGACGTCGACATCGGTGCGCATGCCGAGCGCTGGCGCGAGCACCGCGTCGGTCTCGTCCGCGTTCCAGACATACGTCGCGTAGAGCCAACCGGCAGCGGTCCGCTCCATGTATCGGGTCTCGGTCCGCCGGCTGAACGTGAACTCCTTCCACAGCCGGGTGCCGACCGGGAACTGCCACGCGTCGGGCTGGGTGGCATCGATCGCGCTGCCGGCGGGCAGATAGATCCAGCGTCGCTTCCGCGCACCATCGGACCACAGCGGGTACTGCGGCGTGAACGGCCGGTTGGCCGGCGCGATCGTCTTGGTCTCCCAGTCGACATACAACCCCGTCGCGCGCAAGCTCGGCGGCGGCACGGAGTGTTCGCGGCTCGCCGAGGCGAGCGCCGGTGCCGCCCGGACCGAGGGCGCGTCCCCACGTGACATCGTCGACACCGCGATGGTCACGGCGAGACCGCCCACGACAAGCGCGGCGGTCAGGGTCGGTCGCAAGACGCTCAATCCCACGCCCTCACCTTGCCCATTCCGGCGAGCACGCGTTCCTAACGGCTCGCTGAGGGTTCCTTAAATGATCCTTATCGAGCGGCCGTCAGCGTCCGGGCAGCGGGAGACGGCTCGCCAGGCCACCGTCGATGATGAAGCGCGGGCCGTCGAGCACCGAGCTCGCCCGAGCAGCGGGTTCGCCCGCCGAGGTGACGACGGGCGCACATCCCGCATCGCCCGCCTCCATGTGAACACCAGTGCGCGCCGGCAGGACCACCGACGACACCTGCGCCTACATCTACATCGAGCCATGCACGGTTTGGCTCGCTTGTCGCTCGCTTCGATCCAACAATGGAGGAAGCGCCGACATTGCCGGCGGTGAGGGGTCGCGTGAGATCGCATAGCGAAAACCGAAGATCGAATGAAGAGCGACCTTCGAATGGTGTCTCGCCAGTCGCACAACCTGCGCCCACGCAGTTTGCGGATGGCACGCGCGGCGATCTCAACGTGCAGAGCACGAAGCGGCTGCGCATCGCCACGCGTTGCGAGAACGTCGATCAGTTCGTCTCCTGGTTCCATCGCTACTGCGAGAACTCGAGCATCTTCATCGCGAACGCACGTCGATCGGTCGGCGCGATCACCGAGTTCTCCTTCGATCTCGTCGGTGGCGGGTCCGTGCTCATCGGGATGGGCACGGTCATCGAAGAATTCACCACCACCGAGAATCGGTTCGGACGCCCCGGCCTGGTGATCGAGCTACAACAACTCGAACGTGACAGCACGGCGGTGTTCGAACGCGTGCTCGCGGCGGCCAAGGTCGCGCACGCCGAACTAGCCGCGATGGGCACGCCTGCTCCGGTGCTCGCGCGCGCCGCGATGCCACCGATCGCGATCGAGCAGCCTGCCAAGACGCCAGAGGTAGCGACGCTGCGACCGCAACAGACATCGCACAGGGCCAAGACGGTCATCGGGCTCCCGGCGATCTCGAAGCTGCCGGGCACCGTCCCGCTCAAGGTGCCCGCGATCGTCGCGCCCGCGCAGACCAAAGGGGAGCCCGCCGCCAAGCCGGCGACGAAGCGCAGCACGATCGCGCCGACCGCGTTCGCGACTCCGTTCACGCCCCCGGCCACGACACCGGTCGCCGCGCCTGCTCCGGTCGCCACGCCTGCTCCGATCGCCGCGCCTGCTCCGGTCTCACCGCCTACTCCGGTCGCCGCGCCAGTGGTTCAAGTCGCGACGCCCGCCCCAGTCGTGACGCCCGCCCCAGTCGCGACGCACGCTCCGGTCGCACCGCTCGCCCCAGTCGCGATGCCCGCTCCGGTCGCGACGCCCGCTCCGGTCGCGACGCCCGCCCCAGTCGCGACGCACGCTCCGGTCGCACCGCTCGCCCCAGTCGCGACGCTCGAGTCGGCACCCCGCGAACTGCCGCACGACGCGGCACCCCATCACCAACTCGAGCTGTGGCCCGATTGGATTCCAGATGCGACGCCGGTCCCGATCGATGACGCGTCTGGTTCCGACCTGGATCTCGACGCAGTTCCCCAGACGATTCCCGAGGCGTCTCACGACACGGTTCGCGAGATGATGCCATTCGCGCTGCTCCATCCGCTCGGCGTGGCGACCGCCGTGGAGACGCCTCTGGTGACGTTTCGCTCCGCAGAGGCTGCGTCCGCAGCACCTCGAGCAAACCCCAACGCACTCCGCGATGCGGTCCTCGAGCTGGTCCCGCTGACGCTCGACGCGGCCCTTGCGACAGCGGACGAATCGGACGAATCGGGCGAATCGATCCCGATGCAGAGCATCGCGGAAGCTGAACCGCCGGACGTGGATTCGCTGCCGGCGGCTGTGCGTTCGAACCCGATACGGAAGTGGGTCGTAGCGATGACCGCCATCGCCGTCCTCGCCGCGGCAGCGGTGATCTACTTTGTCCGCGCGCCAGCGACGTCGACGTCAGCCACCGAGCTCGACGCAAAGGCGACCTATGTTCCAGTTGCGGCCCCGGTTGTCGCGACCGCAAGCGTTCCGGTGGTGAGCCAGCCAACGCCTACCGTCGCCCAGGAACCGGCTCCCGAACAAGCGGCCCAGGTCGAGCCGACCCCGGCACAGACGGCTCCGACCTCCGCACAGACGGCTCCGACCCTGGCACAGACGACTCCGACCCCGGCACAGGCCGAGCCGACCTCCGGCCCTCAGACGGCTCCGGCCCCGGCACAGACGACTCCGACCCCGGCACAGGCCGAGCCTACCCCCGCACAGACCGAGCCGACCTCCGGCCCACAGCCGGCGACGAACGTCGCATCGCCGATTGCCTCGCCACCCTCGGGCGCGCGCCCGGTCGCGAAGGCGAAGGCGAAGGTAGTCGCCAAGCAGCCGTCGCGCCCCCGCCCTGCAGTGCGCCGCGTGAAGCAGCCGGTCGCGTGTAACGAGCTCAGCTGCCTGTAACCGCGCCCGGCCGCGCGCCAGCGAGCTCGCGGCATCTCGATTGGATCGCTCGCTCGACCGGCCGGCAGAGCTGCGGTCTCCAACCGATCAGCTCCGCTCGAATCTTCGAGGGAGGCTCACGGATGTCTCCCACGACGAACCTCGACGGCTCCATCGAAGCGGCTCGCTCGTCAGGATCACCAGCGCCGGTCGTAGGTCAGCGTTCCATAGATCGGAAACATCGCCGGATGGCCGGCAACGTCGCGCAGCTGTCCCGCTCGCAGGATCACGTCGTTGGCTCCGCACGTGACACCGGCCTCGATGCCGTAGTGGAGCATTCCTCCCGCGTTGCCGTACCAACCATCGCGCGCGTCGGCGTAGACCAGCATGCGGTAGGCATTGCCATGGTCGATGTGGGTCGCGAGCGCCCAGTCGAAGCCAGCTTCGGCCGCCGCGAACCAGCGCGGCGCGTAGTGACCGGCGAGCACCGCGACGTCGGCGCCGACGTCGACCATCTGGGCGATGTCGTTGTTCGTACCGCGGATCGTCGAGCTGATCCCACCGATCAACTTCCATCGACCATGACCGAGGATCGGCGCGAACGCGCCCGCGCGCAGCCGGAAGTCGCGGGGGTCCGCCGCTCCCAGCGCGAAGGTGAGGTCCCCGCCGAGGACGAGCGGACGCTCCGCGACCGACAGGGCATGCGCGTAACCCGCGCCGAGGACGAGACCGTACTCGGCGCCGGTCGTCAGGGTCGCGATGTTCGTCCCTTCATCGATCGCGCCGAAGTTGAAGCCCTGCGCGTGGGCCGTGAGCCGCGACGCGACGAGGACGGTGATGATCGTCGTCCTCATCGCGCCGCTCCGATCTCGCGCAAGTACGCGCGCGCAGCGGTGAGGTACTCGTCGGTGCGCTCCCAGATCATCTCGTGACCCACGCCCGTGATCGTCTCGATCTCGGCGTTGGGATAACTCGCTGCGAGCTCCTGCTGCTGCGCGAGCGGGGCCGCCTCGTTGAGGTCACCGCGCAGGAACAAGACCTTGTGCCCAAACGCGGCGAGGTTCGTGGTCCAGTCGAAGCCTTGCGCCTTGGCGAGCTTCAGCAACCTGGCGTTCACGACGGCGCCGAAACGCCAGAGCGGTGTCAGGTTGTCGGGGTCGCGATGTTCCGAGGGTGCGCCACGAATCGCGAACAACGAACCCTGGTAGTCGGCTCGCGCGTGATCGTCCGGCGACAGGAACTGCCCCGACCACAACGCGTCGTTGAACTGTTCGCCGACGAGGCTCACCGAGCCCTGCAGCCGTCCCAGGAAATCTTGGAGCTGCCGATCGGTGAAGGCGCCGGGCTCGCTGAGGATCGCTCCCTGGATCCGTCCGTCGTAGTCACCGTACTGGTTGATGAACTGGGTGGCGTACATCGCGCCCCACGAGTGACCGATGAAGATCAGCGGCTGACGCGGCGCGTAATACTCGATGACCTGTCGGAGATCCTCGAGGTAGAGGTCGCCATCGATCGCGTCGGCGTCGTACCGCGGAGAGAGACCGGCGCCTCGCTGGTCCCAGAACACGACCCGATAGCCATCGTCGACGAGCGCCTTCAGCGGCAACAGGCCGCGGTAGTCGGACCCCGGCCCGCCGTGAAGAACCATGATGACCGGCGCGTCCGGATCGCCGAACGCCTCGGCGTGAAACCGGCCCCCCGCGATCTCGATCGCGGGCACCGAAGGATCCTCAGTGACGGTCTTGGGAACGAGGTTGCCGGGGTCACCGGCGGAAAGACATCCGCAGAGCGGAACGGTCAACGCGAGCATGAAGCGATTTCGCATGCCCTGACGCTAGAGAAGACCCGCGCGACGGTCGCCCGGGCCCACAACACCACACGATCCTCACGTCCGAGCCGGCGGGACCGGACGTACGACTGAATGTTTTCAGGCAGTTGAACGCTGGCGGAATTCGCGTGGGGTCATCCCCGTGGCCTTGCGGAACGCGCTGTTGAACGTCGACTTGGATTGAAAACCAGCCTCGAAGGCGAGGTCGAGCACCGGACGCTCGGAGCTCGCGAGCGCCGCCTTGACGTGCGTGATGCGGTGCTCGTTGACGAACGAGTAGAAGTTGCGCTGAAGCCGGGTGCTCAGGATCTGCGACACCTCGTGCGGCGTGGCGGCGACCTCGTCCGCGAGCTCTCCGAGCGTGAGGCCGGCACGCTGATAGAGGCGCCGCTCGGTCATCGCCGACATGATCCGCGCCTCGACCGCGGCGGCATCGTGTTCCGCCAGGCGGGCGCGCGCGTACGCGGGTCGCGGCACCGCAGGGGTCGACGGCTCGACCGCCGGCTGACCGACGAAGATCTCGGCCTGGCCCAGCTGGAAGTAGCCGACGACGAAGACGGTGATGGCCGAGCCGATCGGCACGATGGCCGAGGCGCCCGACGCATCCGTCACCTCTGTGATACGAATCACGAACCCGACGAACGCAGCGATCCACACGAGCGCGCTCAGCACCCCCAGCACCTGGAGCCAGCGCAAGCTCACGCCACGTAGGTTCGAATAGATCGCCCGCACGCGCGCCTGGTGGCGTCGCAGGAGCACGAGCACCGCGATCGAGTACGTGATGCCGTAGACCAGCAACACGACCTCGAGCGCGCTGATGAACCACGGCGCGTCGTGGTAGGCGACGCCGCGCTTGTAGCTCGCCGAGCGCGGAAGGAACGTCACGGCCAGGAGCACGACGTAGGCCGCAGGGACCATGAAGTGACGCCACGGCGAGCGCAGCTGCTCCGGCTCGGGCGCCGTCAGCTCGCGCACATAGAGATACACGAGCGGCCCGAGCACGAACGGCACCCACGCCGTCAGGCCGATCAAGTGCGGATGCACCAGCAACGTGCCCCTCGCGCGCAAGAAGCCGTCGAGCAGCAACAGCGCGAGCGCGCCGAGCATCGCGGCCAGATACAGATTCGCGCGGCGGTGTCGCTCGCGGCGGCGCAGGACGATCGCGAGCACGATGGCGTGCGCGCTCCCCAGAAGCAGGCTGGCCTCGAGGCCACTCATCCGCGCGAACTTACACGATCCGTGCCTCGTCGCGACCTCGGCCCACCGCGCCAAAATTGCGGTCGTGCGCCTCAGCCGAGGTTGTCATCGGTGACGGCGTTCGCGTGTGCGACCGGCGTGGCGAGGCCGCGGATCATGCGCACCGCATACTCGGGATACGCGTTGGCGTGGATCGCCGCGACGAATTGTTCGCGCGTCATCGTCTCGCCGGTGACCGTGTCGACGAAGTCGACGTTGCGCAGGTTCTCGTCCTCGCGGACGACGACGACGCGGCTCTGGTGATTCAGGGTCTCGACCCGTGGGATGACTTGCAGTCGCCGTGACGCCGAGCGCCGCAGCGCCTCGCTCAGCGTGGCGTAGCGCGGCGCGCCGCGGCCGAGCGCGGCGCCCTCGGCGGTGATCGAGAGGTTCTCCGTCGACGCGAGCACGTATGCGAGATCGACGACGCGCGGGCCGCGCGTGACCAGAGGCGGCGCCGCTTGCGTGGGGCGGGCGCCGCGCACGATCGCGACGTCGACGGCGAGGATCGGCGGCTTCGCCGGCGGTGCGAGCGGATCGAAGACCCGGGTGGCGACGTCCATCGCGACGCGGGATCCCTCGCCGTGCACGAGCTCGTTCGCACCGAGCTCGACGCCCGACGGGAACTGCTCGAACGCGGGCGCCGCGAGGCGGTCGGTCGCGTCGAGCCGCGTGAACTGGCCGGGCGCGAACCGATCCTCGACGCTCGGTGCGGAGAGCGCGCCGGTCGAGGTGTCGAGCGTGACGTGATCGATCGCGAAGCGTCGCGCGCTGGGGAGCGGGATCGATCCGAACTGGGTGATGTCATGCGCGAGCGGCACGACCTGCTGGCGAACGATCGCGCGCCCGAGCGGATGCACGCGCACGCTCGTCGCGGCGTCCGCGCGCAGCGCGATCCACGCGGGCTCGCCAGCGGGCAACGCGCCGCTCCACGAGTCGCGGCGGGCGAGCGCGTCGCGCAGCGCGGCGGCGATGTCGGGCGGCGGCGGGAGCGTGATCGTGGCCGGATCGCCCCAGGTCTCGTCGAAGCCGACCGAGACGTCCCACCACAGCACGCCGAACGTGGCCTCGCCGGCGGCGTGCCACGGGCGCGGACCGGAGAGCACGAAGTCGAGCTTGACGCTCGCGAGCCGGATCGAGTGGTACTTGATCGACGCGCTCGCATCGATCTCGATCTCGAAGTGGAACGGCGAGAACTCGAACAGCGCGTCGAAGTTGACGTGCCCGCCGATCTCGAAGCCGCCGCCCTTGAACACGAGCTCGGCGCGCGCGCCGAACTGTGCGGTGTTCGAGGTCACCGCGAGGTAGCCCGCGACGGTGAGCTGCGGATTATCGCCGGCGACGAGCTGGAGGCGCCGAGGCGTTGGGAACTGGGCCGGCGGGCGGAACGCGGGGTGGAAGCCGCCGATCGAGATCAGGAACTGCGGATCCGCGGCCCAGCCGATCCGCACGGCCAGGTCGCCGGTGATCGCGTAGCCCGCGATCGTGGAGTCATGTAGCGAGGCGTCGATCGCGAGCGTGCCGCGGCCGAGGTCGATCACGCCGAGCACGTCGAGGCGCAGATCGACGACGGCCTTCTCGATCGTGGGCAGCCCGATGCGGATCGCGCCGAGCAGCACGATCCGGATCGGAGCAGGCACCTCGAGGAACAGCGCGAGCTCCGCGGCGACGAGCTTCGGCGCGCCCCAGCCGAGCCTCACGCTCGGGCCGAGGATGTGACGACCGTGGGCGACGGGGAACAGCGCGCCGAGCGTCTGGAGGATCTCGGGCGCGCGCGCGATCGGATCGTCGGTGGAGAGCAGCGTGGCGAGGCCGCCGGCGCGAACCGCAGCGCGCGCGGCATCGACGTCGAGGCGGCGATGGACGCCGAGCAGGCCGCCGATGCCGTCGAGCGTGAAGCCGAGCCCGAGCGGCATCGACGGAAAGCGCGTGCCGATCGCGGCGACGAACGCGAAGCCGCCGCCCGGCGGGCGCGTGTCGAGGATGCCAAACGCGGCGGCCTCGACCGTGAACACGCGCACGGCAAGCGCACCGGCGTAGCGCCCGGTCGCGGGATCATGTGCGAGCGCTCCGCCGCCGGCGACCGGCCCCGCGTCGAGCGCGATCGAGAGCCCGCGCGGCGGCGCGAATCCCACCGCGAGGTCCGCCGCGCCGAGGTTGCCGGGCTCGAAGCGGAGCGCCGCGCGCACGCCGACGCCGTCGACGTCGAGCGTGAGCGGTCCGAGCCCGAGGCCGAGGGCGACGCGCGCGGCGACCGCGAGCTCGTCGGCGCCGGGTTCGATCGCGACGGCGAGCTGCCGCAGCCTCACGGGGCCAAACGACGCGGTCGCCGGGATCGCGAGCTCGAGGGCGGCGGTGCCCGCGAAGTGCACGCCGCGCTTGACCGACCAGCGCACGCGCGCGTCGAACCGCGAGCCGACGCCAGGTGCGGGCAGCGCGGCTGCGAGCAGCCCGTTGCCATCGCCGTCGCTTCCGGAGACGGCGAGCTGTCCACCGGCGATCGCGAGCTCGACGTACGCATCGGGCCCGTCCTCACGTTGCTCGACGACGACCGACAACCCGAGTTGCTCCGCGTCGACGAAGCTGTGCTCGGAGATCGCGAACAAGCGCGTTGGCGTCTTCACGCGCAGCTCGACGCCGAGCAGCCCAGAGGCTTCGATCGGTGCGCCGACCACGCGCGGCGCGACGCCTGGCACGAGCACGATCGCCGAGCGATCGGCGATCTGCGCCGCACCGTGGAGCGCGACCACCACGTTCGGTCGCCACGGAACCTCGGCGTCCACGCTGCCGCGAACCGCGAGGCCGAGCGCGAGCCCCTCGGGTGCGCCGGGCACCGGCGTCACGACGAGGTACGCGCCGTCGTGCTCGGCGTGCACGATCGGCATCCAGAGCTCGGGCACCATCGCATCGTCGGAGAGCGGTCCCGTGTTCGCGAACGCCGCGAGCTGCTCGAGCGACGGGTAGTGCACCTCGGCCGGCGCGGTGAGAAAGTACGACAGCCGCAGCAAGCCGGCGAACAGCCGCTCGACGTCGAGCGCGGCCGTGCCCCAGCCGTAGACGTCGCGCAGCCAGCCGCTGGGATCGGAGACCAGCTGTGCGAGGCGCCGCCAATGCACCGCCGTGCGCGTGAACGCAGGTTGCGCGCGCGCCGGATCGGCGACCTCCGTACGCGTCTCGAAGACGCCCACGCCGATCGCGATCGCGTGGACGCGCGGGAAGTGATCGCGAAAGAACCGCACGACGAGCGCGGCGTACAAGCGATCGACGATCTCGTCGGCGATCGCCGTCGTCGCGATGTACGCGGCCGGGAGCTCGGTACGCAGGCGGGGGCCGAGCTGCGCGATCGCCGCGATCGCGCCCGCCGCCGCGATCCCGAGCGCGACGTTCGCGTCGTCCCAGTCCGCCGTCGCCGCGCCGCCGTCGACGCGGGAACGCGCCGTGATCGTATCGGCAAGCGCATCGAGGAGATCGTCGGTCGCGGCGCCCAGCTCGGCCCACGCAGGTGGCGTCGCCGGCAGCGTCCAGCCGAGCGTCTCGACGAACGCGATGGCGCCCTCGTCCGTCGTCGCCTGTGCGAGCGGATCGAGCGCGGCGGCGAGCCAGCGGATCGCGGTGTCCGTGGTCGCCACTTACTTTGCCTGCGGGCGGACCATCGGGATCTCCTGCTTCGACCGGTAGAACAGGCCCGGCGTGAGTCGACCATCGACGAGGAGATCGCGCAGCTTCACGGCGCCTCGCGCACCACCCGCGCGCGACGCGAGATAGCGGAGCCATGGATCGCTCATGTAGCCGTTGTCCGCGTACATCGGCTCCGAGAGCGGGAAGTAGATCGTGTCGGCATCGCCCGGCGGCGCGGTGTATCCGGCGGGTGCAGGTGACTCCGCAGCGATCGCGCGCGCGAACCCGCGCAACGCCTCCTGCATGGTCGCGAGGCCGAACCCCGCCGGTCCCCAGATCGGCTTGTCGATCTTGACCCACCACGGGCCACCGAGCTCGTTGTACGGATCCCAGCGCACGAGCGTCACCTTCTGGTAAGCCACGGAGGTGACCGTCGGATCTGCCTGCAGCGCGGACTTGATAGCGGCGCGCGCGCCGTCGAGCTGATCGCCGAAGATCTTCGCGAGCTCATCGGCGATCGCCGGCGCGGTCTTCGTGTTCAACCCGTGGCCCGCGAGCAACAGACCGCTCGTCGTGTCGACGCTCGTCCGCGGATCGCTGTCGATGTCCATCACCAGCGAGTACTCGTTTCGCCACGCACCTCGCCCCATGTAGTCGTACAGCCGGTGGTTCCAGATGATCATCTCGTCGCCAACCTGGATCACCTCGGGTAGCTGCGCGCTGTTGTCGAAGTAGACGTCCTTGGGCTCGTCGTCCATGAGGACGTTGTTCGAGGTCGCACGGCCGACGTGCGGTCCTAGATAGACGTACATGGGTTCGTCGAACAGCTTGTCGAACTCGGCATGATCGCCGGTCTTGCGCTCGAGCCCGAACTGCAGCGACTCGACCATGATCGACGAGATCACGATGTCGCAGTAGAACCACGCGCGCTTGAGAAAGTCGGTGCTCGGCGTGAACAGCCTCGTGAACACCTCGTGGGGCTTCTTCGTCCCCGCCTTGTAGAAGATCCAGTAGGTCGTCTTGGACGAACTATCGAGCGGCAGTTGCGCGGCGATCGCAGGCGGCACGTAGGTGTCCCAGTTGATCCACACGTCGCCGTGCTTCTCGAACTCACCGAACGGCATGACGACATCGAACGGCTTCGCGGGTAGCATGCCGTACTCGAACATCCGCACGCGGTTGCCGTCACGCCACGGCCCCGTGTTGCCGTCGATCACCCACGTTCGATGGTCGCCGCCGGCGTTGACGTTGAGCTCCATGCGCTCGACCGCGTGCAAGCGGCGATCGAGGAGGTGATCGAGCACGGGCTCGTCGAGCGCGACCGCCGGTGCGGGGCGCCAGACCAGCGGCTCGATCGCGGCGGCGCGCCAGATGATCGTGAGTCCTCGCTGCCGCCGCAGCTCGCGATACTCGGCCGCCGTCTTCTTGATCTGCGCGGCCTTCGAATCGGTCCGGATCTTCGCGACGTCGTCGAGATCGAGGTGGTGCGGCGTGGGGTCGCTCGCGCCCGTGAAGATCGATCCCGGCGCGTCGGGCGTGCCGAGCTTCTTGGTCGCGTAGGCCTCGACCGCGTCGAGCTCCTGCTGTACGCGCGCGATGATCGTGAGCTGGCCTTGCTCGCTCGCCCAGTCGGCGTGCTCCGCGGCGGCCTTCTCGGCGCGCCGAAGCGCGAACCATCGCCTGTGTCTCACCAGTCGCGAATCACCCGCGAGCCTGCGCCAGAGCTCGGTGATCGCGACCGCGGCCGCGGACGTCAGCGGGACCTCCGTCCCGGAGCCAGCACCACCGCCACCGCCGCCACCGCCGCATGCGACGACCTGCGAGCCCGCGACGGTGGCGACCACGAGCAGAAGCCCTGGCAACACACCGCCGCCCGACCCGATCATGTTTATAGTATAGCGCATGCGCGCCGCGCTCTCGTGCCTCGTGCTCGTTTCGATCGCCGGCTGCGATCGCGGCGCGAAGCGGGTGGAGCCGCGACCCGCGCACGATGTCCTCAAGACCGAGGGCGCGAAGTGCTACGGCGGAGAGCCGGCGCCCAAGGGCGAGGCGGGCCGCGCGGGCACGTTCGACGATCGCGATGCCCAGTTCCGGCGCACGCCATGCACCGACGCGGGTGCGCGTTAGCCGAGGTTGTCGTCGGTGACGAGGATCGACACGAAGCTCTCCGAGACCTCAGGAACGCGCGCGCGTAGCTCGAGCCGCCGCACGCGGCTCGAACGGTAGCGCGAACACGCCGCGATGAGCTAGCGTGTCCGCGTGGCGAGCGGCGAGTACCAGTTCGTGGCGTGGGTGCGGACCGGGATGGGCGCGCTGCTCGCAGGTGCAACGCACGACGTGCATCTCGATCTCGGGAACGCCGGAAGCGTCACGGTGCCGGTCTCACCGTACGGGCCCGGCGATGCGAGCGGGCTCGGCGCCGGCGCCGTCGTGCGCACGGTGCCGGCGTCCGACGTGAGCGATTTCGAGCCGAACCTGTTTCCCGCGATCGAGCTCGCGCATCCCGCGCTGCCGTGGATGCTGAGCCCGCCCGCGGACGCGCTGGGCCGCGTGACGCCATGGCTCGTGCTGGTCGTCGTCGAGGAGCGCGCCGGTGTCGCCCTCGATCGCAGCAGCGGTCTTACGATCTTGACGATCGATACGCCCGCGGATCCGGCGCGCGAGTTGCCGGATCTGGCACAAGCGTGGGCGTGGGCGCACGCACAGGCGGTCGGCACCGTCGGAGATCCACTCGACACCGCGGATCTCGCGCGCTCGCGGGGCGAAGGTCGTGCGCGCCTCATCGCACCGCGTCGTCTGGTGGGCGGTGCGCGCTATCTCGCGTGTCTCGTACCGGCGTTCGCAGCCGGCGTGGCCGCCGCGCTCGGGCTGCCGATCCCGACGGGCAACGCGCTCGCCTGGACCACACCGGCGAGCGCGCCGATCCACCTGCCCGTCTTTCACGCCTGGCGCTTCGGCACCGCCGAGGGTGGCGACTTCGCCTCGCTCGCGGCGCGCCTGACTCCATACGAGCTCGCGGCGAGCGTCGGCCACGCGTCGATCGACGCGTCGGTGCCGGGCTGGGGGATGCCCGCGCAGCCGGGAACGACGATCGACGTGCCGGGCGCGCTGGTCTCGCCGAAGTGGGTACGGTCGGATCCATCCGCCGGCGAGGCCGCGATCGGCGATGCGATCCTCGCGGCGATCGACGCCGCGGCCGACGCACCGGCGAACCAGGCACCGGTCTATCCGCCCGCGTTCTATGGCTCCACGGCGACGCGCACCGCGCGCACCGCCGACAGCCCGGCGTGGCAGGACGCGCTGAACCGCGATCTCGATCAGCGCGTCGCCGCAGGACTCGGCGCCGCCGTCGTGCGCGCCGCGCAAGACGAGCTCGTCGACGCGGCGTGGCGCGAGGCGGGCGAGGCCGAACGCGCGACGATCGTGATCCGGCAGACCGAGCTCGCGGTGGCGGTGACGCAGCGGCTCGTCGCGCGCCACATCGCGGCGCTCCCCGAGGACGGCGAGGTCCTCGGGATCGCGCGGCCGGCGCTCGCACGTGTGCTCGCACGACCGGCCGTCGTCGATGGCGCGCGCCCGACGATCCGGCACGCGCTCGAGCAGAGCGCGATGCCGACCGCCGCGTTGTCGCCATCGCTGCGGCGGCTGGCACGGCCGGGCGGCGCGATCGCCCGACGCGCACCGGTACGCGCAGGCGTGGTGCTCGAGCGCGCCGACACCGGCGCGATCCAGAGCGCGCCACCAGTCGCGATCCCCGACGGCGCCGCCGCATTCGACGCGATCTCGAAGGACGAGCGCGTCCAGGCGCGCTGGCGCTCGGCGAGCGTCGACGCGATCCGCGAGGCCACCATGCACTGGCACGGCGAAGCGGATCGCCGGCGGCGAGCCCCGATCACCGCGCGGCGCCGCCGCACCGACCTTCCTGACGCCGAAGCAGACACCACACCGCCGCTGGTCTCCGACGATCCCGACGTCACCGCCGTCGATGAGTTCGCCGCGGCGGCGCGTCGTCATCAGGGCTACCTGTACGGCACGATCCATCCCCCCCATCCGCTGCCTCCGCTCGGCGAGGCCGGCGGGTCGCGCCCGCTCGCGGTGCTCCGTGCGAGCATCGTCGCGAGCCTCGCCCCGGGACCGGCCCAGCTCGCGGTCTTGCGCTCGCGGATCGCGGGAGTCGCATCGGCCACGCTCGAGAACTTCGAATCGGTCTTGGTGAGGCCCGTGTTCGAACGCCCGTTGATCCAGGCGCTCGCGAAGCTCGATCCCGAGCACGTGCTACCGAACGTGGGCACGATCGAGGTCGACAAGGTCGCGATCGCGCTTCCCGATCCTGCGATGGTGCGCGCATTTCTCGTCGGAGCGAACGACGAGCTCGGGCGCGAGCTGTTGTGGCGCGGGTTCCCCGGCGCGCTCGGCCACACCTGGCTGCGCACGTTCTGGGGACGCACGACGTTCGATGCCACCGGGCGGGCCGTCGCGCCCGACATCGCCGCGATCGAGGCGTGGCCCGATGCCGGTCCCGCGATCGAGCCGGCGCAGCTCGTGCTCGTGGTCCGCGGCGAGCTGTTGCGGCGCTATCCGAACACGCTCGTCTACGCGGTCGCCGCGCGCTGGAGCGGCAACCATCGCGTGATCGGCGGCGGTGCGCCCATGGTGCCGGCGATCGCCCAGACCATCGCGACCGACGTCGCGCTGTTCGGCTTCGACCTCGACCAGCGCACCGTGATCGGCGGTGACACGCCCGGCGGGCCTGCGGGCTGGTACTTCGTGATCGAGGAGCACCCGGCCGAGCCGCGGTTCGGGCTCGCCGCCACGTCGTCCCCCCTCACGACGTGGCAGGAGCTGTCGTGGTTCGACGTGCAGTCGACCGATCTCGCCGGCGAGTATCTGCGCACCGACGGTCCACTCGCGCAGCGTCACCCGACGGCCGATGGCGGCCTCACCTGGGGCCGCGATGCCGCGCAGCTCGCCGCGATCACCTGGCGCCGCCCGACGCGCGTCGCGTTCCACGCCTCGACCTTGCTATGACGCTCACGACCGCTGTTCCGATCGCGCTGCTCCCGGTCCGTCTCGAGACGCGGTTGTTCGACGTGGCGAACACCGTCGAGCTGCGCGTTCGCGTGTTTCCCGATACGATCCATGTCGACGCGCACGAGCCGGAGCTCACCGCGGCCGAGCAGACGGCGCGCACGGCGTGGCTCGCGAGCGCACGCGATCTCCCCGCGTGGCGAGTGCTCATCGGGCGCGTCGGCGTGCGCCGCGCGGGTTACGTGGCGTCGTTGACCGCGGCGACCTCGCCAGCGGCGCGCGATGCGGCCTGGACGCGCGCGGCACGTGCGCGCCTGCTTCCGGATCGCTTCACGTTCGTCGTCACGCGGCCCACCGGCGAGCAAGTCCGGGTCGTCGGTCGCGACGTGGATCCCGCGCTCGCGGTCAGCCTCGATCCCGACGACGCGGGCACGCTCGACGCCGCGTCGATCGAGCTCGCCGACAAGCTCGCGTGGATCGCCAACTTCGACCGCGCCGAGGCCGCGGGGATGGCCGGTCGCATCGCGCTGCCCGCCGGCGACGAGGGCGAGCTCGCGATCACGGTGTTCGGTGTTCGCGACCGCGACCCGGCCGACGAAGCCTCGCTGTTCGAAGCGTTGCTCGACGCACATCACCACACCGATGGCCTCGCGTTCCTCGCACCCGGTACGCCGACGAACCACACGGCCGACGAACCTGCGCCGTGGTCGTCGGCACACGCCACGCCCGACGCGACGTATCACGTGGAGGTCGAGGATCCGGGAACCGCGGCCGACGAGGCCGTCGGCGGGGCGCTCGCGCGAGCGCTCGGGATCGCGGCGCCCGTGTTCGCGCACGTCGACCCGGGCGCCGAGCCGCTGTGGTCGGCGACCGACGCCGACGCCGCGGCGATGCAAGCGCTCGCGTGGCCAGCCACGATCGGCTACTTGCTCGAACAGCTGCTCGACGGCGCGGTTCCCGGCGGACCGGCACTCATCGAGTCCGTGCGCCAGCTGTTCGTCGAGCGCGTACGCGGACGCGGACCCTTGCCCACGCTACGCATCGGCCGCAATCCGTATGGTGTCGTGCCGGTCGTTCCGCGCGCGCGGTGGCGAGCGAGCGACGATGGGGTCGACCCGTTGCTCGTGTTCTTGCTCGATCGTCTCGCGGGGCCATGGAGTCGCGCCGTCACCAACGTGCCGCGCATCGGCAACGGCGACCCCGACGAGACGTTTGCGCGCGTGCTCGCGACCGCGCCGGCCTCGGCGTCGTATGCCGCGCGCTCGGTGCTCGGCGCGAGCTACGTCTCGTATCTCTACGACTTCGTGCGGCGCCCGCTCGATCGCGTGTGGTGGACGGCACAGCAGCGGCGCGCGACCGCCGGCTGGACGGCGACCGGGCTCCCGGCGATCGACACGCGCCTCGCGCGCGCGGTGTACTCCGACGAGCACTTCATCGTACCTGGCCCGATCGTGCAACGAGATCTCGAGGCCCCGCTGGCACCGAATTTTCTCGCGGCGCTCGCCGCCGCGCCGCTCGAGGAGCTCCGGCGGGCCGCACACACCGAAGGAGCCAACACCCCGCTGCTCTACCGGATCGCGCGACACGGCGCCCTCGCGGCGTACCTGGCCGCCGCGCGCCGCGTGTTGATCGCCAGCGGCGCAGATCGCCGTCGCGAGCCCGAGCTGATCGGCCTCTCGACCGATCTGCGCGCGCCGTGGACCTGGCTCGACGAGCGCGGTCCGGACGGTCGTTCGCTGCGCGTCATGCTCGATGCGGTCCGTGCGCGCGCCGAGCCCGGCGATCCGGCGTTCGCGGCGACGTTCGCCGGGCTCGCGCACCTCGCGACTCGGCCGCCGGATCGTCTCGACGCCACGCTCCGCGATGCGCTCGACGTCAGCGCGTTCCGCCTCGACGCGTGGCTGACGGCGATCGCGACGGCGCGCCTCGGCGCCATGCGCGCGCGTACACCGCGAGGGCTCCACATCGGTGCGTACGGGTTCGTCGAGCGGCTCGTGCGGTCCGCGCACGTCGAGGTCACGCCGCCGGGCGAAGCGGCGGTGATCGAGGCGAGCTTGCCGGGCGGGTTCGTTCACGCGCCGTCGATCGCGCACGCGACGACCGCGGCGATCCTCCGCAGCGGTCACCTCGATCATGGCGGTGGCAGCGCGGGGACGTTCGCGGTCGATCTTCGCTCGGCGCGGGCGCGGGCGGCGCGCGACGTCGTCGAGGCGATCCGCCAGGGCGACTCGCTCGGGAACGTGCTCGGGCGCGAGCTCGAGCGCCGGCTGCTCGCGGCGCCGGACGCGCTGCGCTTGTGGCGGTTCATTCCGCCGCTGCGCGCGCTGTCCTGGCCGGATGCGCCATTCCCGATGCGCGAGCTCACCGATGGTTACGCGCTGCTGAAACGCGGCGAGCTGCCGTTCGGTCAGCACGATCTGCCGGCGGTCGGCGCCGACGAGGCCACGGCCCTCGAGGGGATCATGTTGGACATCGCGGCGGTGGTCGACGCCGTCGGCGACCTGCTCGTCGCCGAATCGGTGCATCAGCTCGCCGCTGGCAACGCGTCGCGCGCCGCGACCGTGCTCGATGCGCTCGCGCGCGGCGAGGCGCCGCCGGCGGAGCTCGGCGTGCTGCAGGCGGAGGCCGGTGGGATCGGGCTCACGCATCGCGTGCTCGCGCTGGTGCCCGCGGACTCCCCGTCGAGCTGGCCGAGCTCGCCCCGCGCGCGCGCCGAGCCCAACCTCGAGGCGTGGGCGGCGGCGGTCCTCGGTGCGCCGGCGACGCATCGCGCGGTCGTGCGCTGGTTCGATGCGGCCGACGTCGAGCTCGGCTCGCAGACCGTCTCGCTCGACGCGCTCGGCATCTCCGCGCTCGACGTCGTGTACGGATCACTCGAGCTCGAGGCGCGCGTTCGCGATCACGTGCGATCCACCGCGCCCGTCGGTGCGCGCGGCGAGATCACCGACCTCGACGCCACGGTCGTGGTCGCGACGGCGCTGCGCGACGTGCTCGCGCGCGGTCGCGCGGCGCGTGCCGGCGATCTTGGGGGCGCGGCCACCGAGATCGACGCGGCGGAGCTCGAAGCACGCATCGATGACCATTCGCTGACCTCGGTGCTCGCCACGGCCGATCCGCGCGCCGCGCTCCTGGCGGCCGCCGCGGTCGGCGTGGACGGCGCGATCCCCGACACCGATCCCGCGCGCTGGCCGCCGCAGCTCGAAGCCGCGCGGGCCGTGATCGCGAGCCGCATCGCACGGCTCGCCGCGCTCCCTCCGCCGGTGCCAGATCTCGCCGCACGCGCGGCGCACGCGGTCGATCGCATCGTCGCGATCTTCGGCGATGGCTTTCGCGTCGCGCCGCCGTTCGTCGCCGCGGTGCCCGCGCTCGCAGACAGCGTCGACGATGTCCGCGTCGGCGATCCAGATGCGATCGCCGATTGGCTCGCCTGCGCGGCGTCGGTTCACGAAGGCGCTGGCGCGCTCGAGCGCGCACTCGTCTACGCGGATTGCTTGGTGCCCGGCGAGCGCACGTTCGGCGTGCGCGTCGGACAGCTGCCGTTCCGCGCCGGCGATCGATGGATCGGTGGCGCGGTCTTCGCCGAGCGAGTCGAGCCGACCGCCCCCGAACCCGCGACCGGCCGTCAGGGCTACGCGGTGCACGCGCCGCGCGGGCTCGATCTGCGCGGCGGCCGCGTGGCCGGCTTGCTCGTCGATGCGTGGTCCGAGATCGTGCCCGCGCCCACTCGAACCACGGCGATCGCGCTCCAGGTCGAGCAGCCATCGGCCGCGCCGCCACAGGCGATCGTGCTCGCGATTCCGCCCGACGATGCACCGGCGTGGACCGACGACGTCGTCGAGGCGGTCGTGCGCGAGACGCTCGAGCTCGCGAAGCTGCGCCTCGTCGACACCGACGCGCTGCGCGAGGTCGGGCACTACTTGCCCGCGCTCTACTTCGCGGTCAACACGCCCGCCGACACGCAGGCGCTCGCCGACACCGCGTCGACCGACTTCACCGGGGTGCTGTGATGGCGTCCATCACGTCCTGGATCCGGCTCGAGCCCAGAACGCGCGACGCCGACCTGTTGCCCGGCACCGAAGCGCGGATCCACGATCCGCTGTGGGCGATCGGGCGGCAGTGGCAATTCGGCGAGCTCGATGGTGACGACGCCGGTTCCGCGATCGCGGTGCGCTCGCGCCTCGACATCGCGCGAGTCGAGGCGATGCGCGCGGACGCCGACGGCGCGTGGGCGCCGCTCGATGACCGCGTCCCGCTCGAGATCGCGGTCCACGCCGCGGGCGACGGCGATCCGGAGGCCGCGCCGCCGATCGGCGAACGCATCCGCCGCGGCCGCCTGCTGCTGCGCGCGCTCGCCGACGCCGGCGTCGCGCCCGACGTCTTTCAGGCGCGATATCGGCTCGCGATCAGCGACGCGGAGCGCGCGCGCATGGACGCTGCGGAGCGTCGCTTGTTCGTCGCGATGACCACGCGCGTGCCCGATGGCGAGCAGGCCGCGCGCGAGCTAGCACCGCTGCTCGCCGTGGGTGATCTGCCCGCGAGCTTCAACCTCGGCGCCGATACCGCCACCGCCTCGGCCGCTTGCCGGGCGTGGCTCGAGCGGGGCGTTACCACCTCCACGACGAGCACCCCGACCTGGCGAGACGCGCAGCTCGCGCACGCGTTCGAGCTGCGTGCCGGCCCGTTCACGCTCGCCGCGACGCATCAGCCCGGCGGCGCCGTGCGCTGGTTCGATCTCGACCTTCGCGCGAACGGCGATGGCGCGACGGAGTCACTCGTCACGACGAGCCTGCCCACACGCCCGCGGTTTCGCGGGATGCCAGCGCGGCGCTACTGGGAGCTCGAGGACGGCGCCGTGCGCTGGCCGTCCCTCGACGCAGGCCCGACCGACGTCGCGCGGCTGTTGTTCATCGAATTCGCCGTCTCGTTCGCCGACGACTGGCTCGTCGTTCCCGTCGAGCTTCCGACCCAGGTCGTCGCGCGCGTGACCTCGGTCGTCGCGATCGACACGTTCGGCGTAGGTACGATCATCCGGTCCGCTCCCGTGCTCGATGGTCCCACCGCGCCGTGGCGGTTCTGCGAGACGTCGAGTCCGGACCCGGGCGATCCGCTCCTCGTGGTTCTCGCCGAGGCGCCGGGCTCGCTCGCCGGTCCGGTCCTCGACGCCGCGGAGCTCGTGCGCGACGACGTCTCCAACGCGTACTGGGGCGTCGAACGCACGCGCGCCGGCGCCGACGGTCGGCCGCGCGACGTGGTGCTCGATGCGCCGAACGACACCGAAGGGGCGAACCCACGCTATCGACTCGGGCCGGCGATCGGCGCCGCGTTCCATCCGTATCTCGATCGGCTCGACGACGACAACCCCATCCTCGTGCGCGCGACCATCCCGGGGCGGCCGCTCGTGCTCGCGCATCCGATCCTGCCGTCGCAGCTCGACGGTGCGAGCGCGCCGATCCGCCCGCTGCGGCTGCAGCGCCAGACGCGGGTGCTCCGCGCGGCCGACGGCGCGTATCACCAGATCCGTGCACGAACGGTCCAGCTCGCGCCCGGTTCACCGCCCGCTCCTCTGTTGACGTTCGATCGCGTCGAACGTTGACCCCTCGCGCGTGGTCGACGTGCGAGCAGAAGGTCAGGACGGTCAGAGGAGCTTCGCGAGGTAGATCGCGATCTCCTCCGGCATGTAGTCGCCGTAGTAGAGCGTGTCGATGCCGCACAACGCGTACCCGAGGCGGTTGTAGGCCGAGATGCCGGGGACATTCACGTTGCTGGTCTCGAGCCAGACGTGTGTCGCGCCGCGATCTCGCGCATGAGCCTCGACCTTCGCGAGCAGCGACCGCCCCACGCCGCGACGTCGCCAGGTCGGTGCGATGTAGAGAAACCACAGCACCGCTCGCGCGTGCCAGGCCTCGTAGCCAGAGGCCGCGAAGCCCCGAACCTCCCCGTCGGCTTCGGCGACCCAGCCCGCGTCCCAGCTTGCCCACGGCGCGAACACCTCGCCGATCGAATAGCGCTTCGTCATCCGCCGATCGAGCACCCGCTCGACGAGCTCGAAGCCTCGCGCGCTCGCCGTGACGTCGAACACCGACGCCGTCTCGAAGGCGGTGTCGATCGCCTCGACGCCGCGGCGATCCTTCGCCCGATCGAGCGCGCGGATCGTGATCGCCATCGACACCGAACCTACCGCGTCCCCAAGCTCGATGCTCGGCGACGACAAGGGACATCTCGGGATGTACACCGCAGCCCCTTCCCCTCATCATGATTGGAGTGCCGCCCCAGGCTCGCCGCCACGTCATGCGGGTGATGCCCCCGGGGGGTGCTTACAGTCGTCGCAGTCTATTCACGACAGCTGTTCGAACATGAGCCCCTCTTAACTTCGCATCGTGGCCACCCTCATGGCATCGAGTCGGTGATCGTCGACGTGGGGTTGCCGTCGCTGCCGACGCTCATCGCGAGCTTGTACGTGACGGGCTTGCCATCGCACTCGACATCGCCGACCGCAGTTGCGGTCACGGTCTTGCCGTCACTCTCGTACGTGTACCGGAACAGTCCCGGCTCGTCGACCGTGAACTCGATCGCCTTCCATGCCGGATCATTCCAGTCAGCGGCGTTGACCGGACACTTGTGATCGGGCTGCGCGCAGCACGGCGCCGCCGGCGTGAGGCCAACGTTGCCAACCGGAAACGCCGACGCCGTCGCAAACATCGCCTTGAGGCTCTTCGACATCCGGTTGAGCATGAGCTTGCCCTCGATCGCCTTCGCCTTCTTCTTGTAGTCCGTAATCCCGGTCTCGAGGCACGCGCGCACCGCGGCTTCGTCGGCCGCTCTCAGGATGCAGTCCATCCCCGGATCACGACGGCCGTCCTTGAGCGCCGTGCGGCACCGCTCGACCATCTTGGTCTCGTCCTGGGGCTTGAACTCTCTGCCGGCGTTCTTGGCCATCTCGGACACGATCGGCTTCATCTTGTCGGCAACTTGCTGGCACTCGTCGCCGCTGGATTTCTTCGAGCATCCGACCACCAACACAGCGATTACTAGGTACATGCGCATCGCGGCACGATACATGATATGGATTCGTGCGCGCCCACCGAAATGGACCTCGCCTGCGTCCGGCGGTCGAACGGCGGCGCGGGGCATGGCCTCGCCTCGGGCGACGACCGATGCCGGATGAAGTCGGGTTGTCGTCCAAGCGCCCCGTAGCATTGCGTTGCAAACCGACACACCACTGAAAGAGTCCTCTTCCACGGTGCTCGCTGATGAACGAGCACGAGCACGCCGAGGGCTTCTGGGAAGCCCGTGGCCGCGTCGCCGGCGTGATCGCCAACCAACCCTTTGGCGAGGAGCGTGACCGCGGCAAAGCGGAGCGGTTTCGTCGCCGCCTGCGGTCTTGGACGAGGAGCTTGATGTTGCGGGCCGGCGCGTTGCCCGCGAACCATCTCCTCGATCTTGGTTGCGGTGTGGGTGACGTGGCGGAATTCCTCGCAGCCGATGCTCGGGAGATCACGGCGCTCGATGGCTCGACCACGATGCTCGCGCAAGCGCGCGCTCGTCTGGCCAAGACATCTCACCAGAACTGGCGCGTGCAGCACCAGAACCTCGCCCAGATCGCGAGCGTGCCCGCGAACGTCGACCTGATCTACGTCGGCGCCGTCGGCATGTACCTCTCCGACGATGAGTACCGGCAGCTCCTGCGAACCATCGCGCGCGACGCGGCGCCCGGCGTCTGCGTGGTCGAGCGCGAATACGTCTCGATGAATGGCGGGATGATCGGCGTGATCGAGCGCGGCGACTACAAGAGCTATCGGCGCACCGTCCAGGACTACCTTGCCCTCGCGAGATCGGAAGGCTTCACCTGCGTGCTGCGGCGCCGCTCCTCGGACATGTACATCGACCACGCGACCCGCGCGGCCGGCGCGCTGGGCCGCTGGCTTGCGGCGTTGCTTCGACCGATCGGGCGACTCGTGTCTCGCCAGGATGCCGGGTCCGCCACGTTCATTCTGCGTCGAGCTTCGTGACTCGTTTCCGCAACGCTGCGAGTTGTGACCGTTTGTTGCGACCTGGGCCCCAGCGTTCAGCCATCCGATGCGGATGCTAACCTCCTGCACGGAGATGGTCGTGGACGCGCCCAGGCCGATGATTCGCGCGCTGCTCGTCGAAGACGATCAGAAGCTCGCCCGGCTCACCGCGAGCTACCTCGAAGCGCACGGGATCGTGGTGTTCCTCGCCTCGAACGGCAACCAGGGATTGACCGACGCGATGCGACTGCGTCCCGATGTCGTGCTGCTGGACATCAATCTGCCCGGGCGTTCCGGGCTCGACGTGTGCCGCGCGATTCGAGCACAGGGCGATCAAGCGATCATCATGGTGACCGCGAGCGGAGAGGAGGCCGATCGCGTGATGGGCCTCGAGCTCGGGGCCGATGACTACCTCGCCAAGCCGTTCTCCTCCCGCGAGCTGCTGGCTCGGATCCGCGCGGTCGTTCGCCGCACGAAGGCAGCCCCCGGCGCGAGCGACCACGAGATCATCGTCGGAGACTTGCGGCTCGAGCCCGCCGCGATGCGCGCGACGCGCGCTGGCTCGGATCTGTGCTTGACCTCGGACGAATTCGCATTGCTGCGCGTCTTGGCCGAACGAGCGGGACGCGTGCTGAGCCGAGAGCAGCTGCTGGAACTCACCAAGGCCGGAAGCGCCGACGAGGTCTTCGATAGGACGATCGACGTCCGGATCTCCCGCCTGAGGCAAAAACTCGGTGATGACCCGAAGCAACCGCGCCTCCTCAAGACGGTGCGCGGCGCCGGCTACATGTTCATGTCGAGCTCGACATGATGCCCGAGGTGTTCAGGATCCGGCGGTCACGATCGTTGGCGGTCAAGCTCTACGCCTCGGCGGTGGTCCTCGTCTTGATCGTCAGCGGTGTCTTCTTGGCGCTGAGTCACACGGAGTCGCACCGCGGCGCAGGACGGGGAGAGGCTCGCAGCGCGGCGCTGTCGCGACATCTCGCGCTTCTCTGGAGCGATCGAACGGCCGTGACGAAGGAGCTGGAGATCGTCCTCGCCGATGAAGGGCTCCACGTGACGGTCTACGACATGGCTGATCGCCTGGTCGCGAGCAACGTCGATCCACCACTCGCCTTGGAGAGAGGACGCCATCGTCTCGGTGGAGTGATCCACCGCCACCTCGATGAGGCACCGGTGGGGCAGGTGTTGCTCGACTTCCCTCAGCCGTCCTGGCTGTCGAACCCGTTGTTCATCGCGTTCTTGGTGATGCTCGTGGTCGCCGCCGCAGGCGCGCTGTTGCTGGCGCGATCGCTCTTGCGGCCTCTCTCGAAGCTGACCACCGCGGCCGAGCGTCTTGGACGCGGCGACCTGAGCGCGCGCACCCGCCTCGACCGGACGGACGAGCTGGGCGCCGTCAGCAGGACGTTCGACGAGATGGCCGAGCGGATCACTCAGCTGGTCCGAGGCCAGACGCAGCTCCTGGCGGACATCTCCCACGAGCTGCGGACGCCGCTGGCGCGTATCCGGGTGGCGCTCGATCTGTTCCAGGACGTCGACACCTCGATCGCACGTGCCGCGGTCCCGGGCATCACCGACGACCTCGACGAGCTCGATCACCTGATCGCCAACGTGCTCGCAACGGCGAGACTCGATCTCTCCGCGAACCGGTCTCCAACGGGTCCGGGTCCGGCCCTCCAACGGCACGTCGTCGATTCGACCGCGTTGCTCGAGCGCTCGGCGGCCCGGTTCGAGAAGGAGCACCCGGATCATCCGCTTCGGCTTCACATCGCACCCGATCTGCCATCGCTTCACGTGGATCCCGCGCTCCTGCGGCGCGCGCTCGACAATCTCCTCGACAATGCCGCCAAGTATTCCGAGCCCGGCCGAGCCGTCGAGGTAGACGCATCCGCCGAGGGGCCGCGGTGCATCGTGCGTGTGAAGGATCACGGGATCGGAATCGACTCGGCACACGTGCCACACCTGTTCACGCCGTTCTTCCGGGTGAATGAGGAGCGTGGGGAGCGTGGAGAGCGTGGAGGTGGACTCGGGCTCGGGCTCGGGCTATCGCTGGCGCGCCGAATCGTCGTGGCGCATGGAGGGGACGTCCGGGTCGAGAGCGTTCTCGGTCGCGGCACGACATTCTTCGTCGAGATTCCCGCCCACGGCGCACCGTAACAAACGGTCGCCATACGACATCCCGGAGCAATGGACGCGACGCATCGTCGCGAGCATGGGTGTCGCAGTCACAGTCCCCGTCCGTCACGGAGCGCTGCGGCTTCACGAGCCCGGTGCATCCACTCCACAAAAGGACCTTCTGCTATGAGGCTCACGCTCATCCCGCTCTGCCTGTTGTCGCCATGGCTCGTTTCCTGCGGCGACGGGACGCCCCAGGCGACACCTGACGCACCGGTCGAACCCGATGCCCCGCCCAGCGTCCAGTACCCAGCGATCGCAGAGACGTTCGGGGACGCGATCGATCCGAGCCATCTTCCGAACTACGCGAACCAACCGATCCCGACTTACATCCGGAAGGACAACTCGCTGTCGAATCCCGTGACAAATACCGGAGCGACTCTCGGCCGCGTGCTGTTCTACGACAAGGGGTTGTCGGTCACGGGAACGATCGCGTGCGCGAGCTGTCATCAGCAGAAGCACGCGTTCAGCGACCCGGCGGTCGCGAGCGCCGGCGCAAACGGGACGACCGGCCGCCACGCGATGCGGCTCATCAACGCCCGGTTCGGGCTCGAGTCGCGCTTCTTCTGGGACCGGCGCGCGCCATCGCTCGAGTTTCAGACCACGCAACCGATCCAGAACCACGCCGAGATGGGCTACAGCGGAGCGAACGGTGATCCGTCGATCGCCGCTCTGATCACGAAGCTCCAGGCGATTCCGTACTACCAGGAGCTGTTCACCATCGCGTACGGCGATCCGACGATCACGGAGGAGCGAATGCAGACGGCGATCGCCCAGTTCGTGCGGAGCATTCAGTCCTTCGACTCGAAGTACGACGCGAATCGCGCACTCGTCACCGATGACCGCGGGCCATTTCCGAACTTCAATGCCCAAGAAAATGCCGGGTTGAGTCTGTTCATGGGCCGGTCCGTCTTCGACGACGCAGGGAATCGAACCAGCGGTGGTCTGAGCTGCGTGGCGTGTCACAGTGCGCCCGAGTTCGACATCGACCCCAACCTCGCCGGCAACAACGGCGTGGCCGGCGTGCTGTCGGGTTCGGGTTTCGACACGGCGGTGACGAGGGCCCCCTCGTTGCGAGATCTGATCGGTCCCGATGGCGCAGTGAACTCCCCGTTCATGCACACCGGTGAGTTCACGACGTTGCAGGGTGTGTTCGGGCACTACGACTCGATCACGATCTCGGTCGACAACCCCAACCTCGATGCGCGTCTCGTTCAGGGCACGGATGCCCAGCCCATCGGCCAGCAACTGCACATCACGACGGAGGAAGCAGGCGCGCTCAGCGCGTTTCTGCACACCATGACCGGGCAGAACGTCTACACGGACAAGAAGTGGGGCGACCCATTCCCCAAGATCGAGCCCGGCCACTGACACCCGGTCACGCTGCAACAATCCGTCGCATGGCGACACTCGAGGGCAACGAGGGTGTCATAGCGTCGAGCGACGTCCGCGACCACGGCGGACCTGAACCCAGATAGCCCCACGCCCGCATCACCCCCGTCCGACGGAGCCGAACGCATCCAACCAGGTGGCGC
>WBZN01000408.1_pt1 | contig 36335 bp, 34 predicted proteins | sample 5204281 | NCBI WGS metagenome assembly WBZN01 (sample SAMN12344347, study PRJNA552823) | activated sludge metagenome | biome: Activated sludge suspended growth; feature: Nitrification reactor; material: Wastewater; isolation source: activated sludge from nitrification reactor of wastewater... | reverse complement strand
CACACGCTACCAAAGAGACAAGAAGCGGAAACAATGCAGAAGGCGCGCGGCGATTGAACCCATTATCGGCCACCTGAAATCGGATTATCGAATGGCCAGAAATTACCTGAAAGGCGCCATCGGTGATTGCATCAATCTGCTAATGTGTACTAGCTCAGATCAGATCGTACAGTTACCGAATTGATTGGATGTCTGTCAGATTAGATTTGGTTCAGATTTTTGCTGTTCCAAATCGTTTTCCCACTGAGCAAAGTCTCCATAGGAGTTTTTCCATTGCAGATTTTTCCCTGACGAGTTCTTTCATTATTATAATAATCGATCCAGCTGTCTAGGTCCTTTTGCAGTGACTCCAAATCGTGATACAGCTTCTTGTGGAAAGTCACTTGATAGAATTCCTGTAATTGGAATTAGAGGGACTGGTTACAAGCTTATTCGTGGAAAAACAGCTAAAAAACTCAACCAACCATAAATTAACCCAAAATTTCTCTGAAATGGGAAACTTGCGTCATTTTGCAAAGGTCTCCTGTGTTATATTCTCTTTTCTAATCGATAAAGCCAAGCAAGAAGTTCAGCTACAACTAAATAAAGCTCTGGTGGTATGCGATCATCTAAATTTACTTGCATTAGTAATGATACAAGCTCAGCAGATTCATGAACATAGATGTTAGAATCCTTAGCGCGTTTGATTATTTCTTCAGCAATTAGCCCCCTTCCCTTTGCGATGATTTTAGGTGCAGACATTCCATCTTGATAAGCTAGTGCTACTGCAACTTGTTTCTTTGCTTCATTGATCATCGGTTGATTCATCTTTATTTACTGTTATCGATTGTACTCTTATGCCTTCTGCCTCTATAGCCGCGATTAACCTAGATTGGTTATTAATTAGTAAATTATTAGTAATATCTTCTGCTGTTTCAATATGAATATTAGTGCCTAGTTTATTGATACACAGAGTAATCACAATTTGACCTAAACAGGGTAAAGTGATTTTGATATGGGAAGTCCAGTTACTAGAAGCATCCTCTTCTTTTCCTTGATCTTGGTTTTCTTGTTCTGTTACTACCCATTCCACTGGCTGTCCAGACCATATTTCTCCTCTCCATGCTATGGCTCCTGTTTCTAATGCCATGAGTTGCTGTTGAACGAAGTGACAGCTTCCTTGATTTTTATCTGCGTCAAATAATTTTGATTGGGGTTCTAGATGTAATTGATCAGATGATCGCTTACCCGTTAACCACTGCGCTAGATGTGATTCATAGAAGAGTCCGCTCACAGTTAAGGCTTGTTGAAGTCCATTGGCTAGTTCGACAATACTGTTTGGAAATGACTGGATTATTGGGGTTGTTGAAGCAATTTGATGGGGAGGTGTAATTTGAGGATTAGTCGTTGCTTTGAGTAACCCTGATAATAATTGCCCAGCCTGACTGATACTGGTGCTATTTTGTTTGTGGCCTAAATGTATTAGAGGCTCCAGTAACAAGAATTTTAGTATAGGTTCTTTGCTGATTAAGGTTAACTCAATTTCGGTGTTCTTTTTATGGCTAATAGAAGCAGAGATAGCCATTTGTAGTGATTGCCCAGCAACTAGAACGCTAGCCCAACCATTAGTAAGCCTAGATTCAATTATGGCATGATACTTTTTCCCAATAATAAATGGATCTGGCTCAGACTTGGTGCTTACTCCTTGAGTTGTAGTGGAAGGTAAGGGAAACGCTTCGATTTTTTGAGTAAACAAAATATTATTCTCATTTATCAAAGGAATTATTCCAATAAAATACTGTTATCTTTTATTTAGTAAGTATAACAGTGGATACACATTATTCTGATCTTTGGTTTCGACCTATACTAATCAGATTTATACAACCGATCTAGTTTACGTTTCTGATTAGCATTTATCAGTAAATTCTGTAAATGAGTCATCCATGGCTCAGTAACGGCACGGATTTGCGCATCCTTTTCTAATATTCTATGAATAATATCTATTTTTTTTTTCTGCATTTCATAACTGAGCTGTGTTTGTTTGGGATTGGAAACAAGCGTTTGTGTTAATAGTTTACACTCGCGCTCAAGAGTTATTAATTCTTCCCAGTTATTTTCTTGTGCAGCTTTCAGCATTTTTTCAGTAATAGCTAATATTGCTTTGTAAGTAAAAATTAATTGCACGCCATCCATAAATTTTTTAAATATTTGTTGGTTTTAAAGCGTGAGCGTTACTAACCTGATGAATATTTGGTTTAGTAGGCTCTTTATTTCCTATAGATCCCCATGCTTGCTGTAATTGAGACAATAACTCAATAATTTCATTAATAGTCTCAATATTATTTTGAATATTTGCAATAAGAAGCTGCCTAGTCATATACTCATATAGCGTCTGCAAATTATTCGCGATTTCACCGCCAACAGTAATATCCAGACTTGCTTTTAGGCCGTTATCGATAATCGATATGGCTTTTGAAATCATTTCACCCTTTGCTGCAATATTATTGTGTAGAATCTCTTGCTTAGCTCTGCTGAGTGCGTTGATAGATCCTTCAAACAGCATTAGAATTAGCTTATGTGGATCAGCAGATGCTACCCCAGACTCGACACCAACGCGCTGATATGAATTAATTGCGTAATTTTTTGCAGACATAAATTTATCTTATATATAAAAAGTTAATAGAACTCGCTTATCTATCAAAGGGCTAATTTCCCGAACTCGCCTTAGGTAAATTTGATAATTGCTGTTGAAGAAAGGTGCTTGTTTGAGTCATGCTAGCAATCATTGTGTCTAGTGCCGTAAATTGCGCACGGTATCTTTTTTCTACATCTTCCAAGCGGCGACCAAGCATTTCACGCTGCTTACCAATATCCTTAATCGTATTATTGATTCCATCTAGGCGACCGTCGATTAGGCCGTTGCTCTTAAGCATGCCATCAACTAATTTATCAAGCTTAGCTGCGAATCCGTTAGTAGTAAATAATGAACCCAAATCTTTATTGGGGTCATTGATCACCGAAGTTAATTTGGTATTATCGAGCTGCAATGTACCGTCTTTCTGAAAATTTATCCCAATCTGTGAAAGAGAATTTAAACTACTTGGAGCACCCGGTAAGAACGAATTCAATACCCCACGTATTTGACTTTCAACCGTACGAACCGTCGCATCTCCTGTTAAAACGGATGCTTGTTTGTTGGCCGCATCATAACGAGAAATATCACTAATTGTTTTTACAAGCTCGTTATAAGCTCCAACAAATGCACTAACTGCAGTTTGGATTTTGGATGTATCCTGACTTATTGACAAACTTGTAGTGGTACCAGGACTGGCTTTTAGTAAATTAAATGTTACGCCTTCTAGAGCGTCTTTTATAGTATTTGAAGATTTGCTGATTGTTATCCCGTCTATTACCATTGTTGCATTCTGTGCAGCAACTGTTTGTGCCATATTTGCAGTACCACCGGTAGTTGCATCGTAAGCTAATTTCGATAGTCCCGCATTATTTAGATTATTACCGTCATCATCACTGACTGTAATTTTTAGCGCATTATCTGTACCAGTATTATTTGAAGCGACTACTAAACGATTTCCACTTCCATCATTTACAATGCTCGCGGTGACCCCAGCATCGGCTTCATTAATCGTATCGCGGATACTCGCCAAGTCTGTTTGATCGGATTCGATCGTTATGCTCTTAGATATTTTTGTAGAATTACTGGTAAACGTTCCATCACCATTATAAGTACCAAATTCAATTGTCAGCGCGCCACTTCCTATTACTGTACTAGTGGCAGCAAATGATTCAGACGTGATTTTCTGAGCCTGGGCAAGGTCCTGAACTTCTATTTGATGATTGCCTATTGCGGCATTAGCAGAGGCGCTTGCAGTCGCTATTGTTGAATCTCCTACGTTGGCCTTAATACCAGTAAATAGCGATAGATTAGTTAATGTCTTAACACTACTCTGGAAGGAAGATAGGGCCCCTTTTAAGCTCCCATAAGCAGAGATTTGGGCTTGCTGCGTAGCTTCTTTATTGGTAAGCAGCAACACTGGACGTTGTTCAATCGCCATGAGTTGTCCAACAATTCCATTGACATCTAATCCTGAGCCAAGTCCTGGTGAAGAAATCATTTTAATTCCCTTTATCGAGTGAGTTAGCTACATTTATGCCTTATCATGAAACAGTAGCCCTTCAATTTTTCCTAAAGCACGCGCAATCGAAATTGCTTCCTCAGATGGAAATTGACGTATCACTTCCTGAGTTTGAGCGTCCATGATTTTAACTACAGTTTTTCCAGTTTCTTCGTCTATTGAGAACTGCAGATTGGGAGCGAGCGTTTGTGTAAAATGCTGAATTTGGCTTACTGCCTCTTTAACTTCTTCTAATTCAACCGTATTTTGTTTATTTACCAGACTTGGTTCAGGAGTGACTGCGGTCTGAGCAGGAATATGTTCACTTTTCTGTACCTTTTGTTGAGGCAATGCGGGCTGTAAGAAGTCCGCTATTCCTGTAGCTGAACTTATCATCATTTTGAACTCCTTTTTATAACTGGTTTAGGGTAGCGATGATTATTGAGCTACCCTAAACCAAGCATTATCAATACTATGCTTATCTTAATAAAGACAACACATTATTAGGTATTGCATTCGCTTGAGAGAGCATTGCAACACCAGCTTGTTGTAAAATCTGTGCTCGTGTCATGCTTGCTGTCTCTGCTGCAAAATCAGCATCACGGATACGACTACGTGATGCAGAAAGATTCTCAGAGGAGGTTTGCAGATTATTAATCGTGCTTTCAAGACGATTTTGAATCGCACCAAAGCGTGCACGTTGATCATTAACTGTTGTCAGGGCAGAATCGACAATTGCGAGTGTACGAGTAGCTGCTTCTGCAGTCGTAATATCCATTGCACTAGCTGCTTGCAATTGAGCACCATAGGTTCCTGCTGCAGCAGTACCTGGTGTTCCAGCATCTTGAAAGACATCAGCAACAGCAGTAGTTACGGTAAATGATTTTGCAGAATCAAGTACTACTTTCCCGGTATACCAGGCTCCATTGCCATTTGTCCACACTCCAGTGGTTGCATCAAGACCGCCACCGGCTAATGTATCAGCTAAACTATCAGCCGTACCGGTATCTCCATCTAATACCGCAGTATCTGATACCGTAATGCCTACAGCAGCTCCAGTATTGTCGTATGAATTGTTCAAAAGGCGAAGATCATTACCTTGCGAATTTGTTAGTTTAAGCGCCCAATAACCATCCTCGGTTAATACTGCTTCTGCGGTAAAACCTGTTTTAGCAGATGCATCATTAAAAGCTTGCACGGCAGTACTCAGATAACTACCAGAATCGACATCAGCTGTATCATCTGAGCCACCGGTTTTAAATGAAACAGTCGTATATTTCGGGTCAACTGTATTTGCATTGGTTGGGTCGGAGTAATCAGTTGATATCGCGAATGAGTAAGTTGTATTTTGCTGAAAGCCAGCACCAGCTCCAGTAGCCGCACCTAACACGACTTCAGTCGTTGCGCTTGCATTTACTCCGCTTCCAGTGCGGTTAATTGCAGTTGCGATTTCATTTGCACTTGCGCCCGCGCGATAATAAACGTCAAAATTACCGGAACCAGTAGAGATTCTGAAATCTCCTGCCGCGAGAGCGCCATTGATACCGGATGCGTCACCAGTTGTTCCACTCAAAAGCACTGAGTTACCGAAGGCGTTGCTACTTGTTCCGATTGTACCCGCTACTAAATCGCCTGATCCGCCAGGAGTGAAGGCAGCTAGACCACCGATACGGTAATTCCCAAATGCATTAGTCTGAAAATTACCTGATGAGGCTGAAATTGTTTGGTTTGCATTTGCACCGACTTGGAAATTCATCGTGCTGAATGATCCATCTAACAGATTCAACCCGTTAAATTGAGTTTGACTAGCGACACGCTGAATTTCTGAAGTTAACTGAGTTACCTCAGCTTGAAGTGCTGCACGATCGCTTGCGGTATTGGTGGCATTCGCTGCTTGCACTGACAATTCACGAATACGCTGTAAGTTATTACCAATTTCAGTTAATGCACCTTCAGCCGTTTGAGACATTGATATACCATCGTTTGCGTTACGAGCAGCCTGATTCAGGCCTCTAATTTGTGTGCTCATTCTTTCAGAAATTGCAAGACCAGCAGCGTCATCTTTAGCGCTGTTAATACGCAAGCCAGATGATAAACGCTCTAGGGCAGTATTTAACATACCTTGTGAGCCATTTAAATTTCGTTGAGCGTTCAACGAGGCAATATTAGTATTGATAATTTGTGGCATTTGTTTCTCCTTCAGAGTTTAATTACTATCAATTAGTAAAAATGCGGCGCTCGTGCCGCTTACGGTGACGTTGACTCTGCCTGCAATCCATTCAGGTCATGTTGAGTCGCTGTTGATGAAGGTAAACGGAATGGCTAATAAAAAGTTTAATTAGTAATTAATGGATTTGTGTGGACTTATAACGAATGAATATGAGAATTATACTTGCGATGGTAATAATGGTCGGTTATGCTGGTTGCAATTCATTAATTAACACATGCTTATTGTGAATGAATCACTATTATCTGTACTCTTAGTGGATTTTCTAAACTCGAGTGCGGAGGCTATTTGTAAGATACTTACGGATGAGAATATAAATTTTGATTCTAAATTTGTGGACACTCATGATGAATTTCTACACGCAATACAAAATTGTCACTGGGATGTCATCATAGCAAATGCAGTTACCCTTGAAACGGGTACTCACGCAGTTCTCAATTACTTTTCTCAAGTAAATCAGTTTCTGAAAATTCCAGTAATCATCGTGTCGAATGAAAGTAATGAACAATCCGCTAGAGGTTTTCTGAAAGCGGGGGCCTATGATTTCATGCTAATGTCGAGCCTAGTTAGGCTAGCTCCAGTAATTAAGAAATGTGCGCAAGAGTTGAAAAGTGTTCAGGAAAATCGTGTTACTCAGCTTAATCTTCAAAAGAGTGAAGCACGATTTCGAGCTATCGCATCCAATTTGCCAGGTTTGGTATTTCAGTTCCTGAAGAAACCGGATAATTCGATTGCTTTTCCGTTTGTGAGTGAAGGAGTACTGATGCTACTGGGGTTAACCGCTGAGGAGTTAACTACATGCCCTGAACTGTTTTATCAGATGATACTTCCTGAGGATCAGTATTCATATAATGAGCAAATGCAAACATCAGCCAAAAATTTTTCTACCTGGAATTGGGAAGGCAAAATTAAAGTAAAAGGAGATAGAGATATAAAGTGGATTAGTTTGCGCGCAACCCCTCGGCAATCTAATCAAGGAGGTATTCTATGGGACGGAATTGTACTTAATATTACTCGAAATAAGTTAGCCGAGATTGAGCTTGCAAATTCACACGCACAGTTAGCAGAATTATCTTCCTATTTACAAAAAATTAAAGAACATGAGCGTATGCGTATTGCGCGTGAAATTCATGATGACATTGGCGGCACATTGACAGCAATTAAATGTGAGCTCCAACCGTGTATTGATATCGATAAGCCTCGATCCCCAGAATTTTATCAGCAGAAGACTAGATCGATTGAGGAATTAGTTGATTATGTAATCGATAGTACTCGTAGAATCTCATTAGACCTTAGGCCTGGTGTTTTGGATGTGGGCATTGTAGCGTCGGTTCACTGGCAAGCGAGGGAGTTCAGTAAACGTAATCATATTCCTTGTGAGGTGCTATGTGAGAGTGAGGATATCTCACTCAATGATGATCTTGCTGTAGCAATCTTTAGAATATTCCAGGAAACTCTGACAAATATTACAAAACATGCAAATGCATCTATTGTAAAAGTTAGACTTGCTGAAATAAATGATTATGTCTTATTGGAAGTTATTGATAATGGTAGAGGAATTACTGATCTTGAAATGAAAAAACCAAACTCATTTGGTATTCGTGGTATTCGAGAACGTTGTCAGCAATTAGGCGGTGATTTTTTTATAACGGGCACTAAAGAAAAAGGGACTAGTGTTCTGATTAAGATTCCTATCGAAATCAAGATAATGAATTAACCCATGGTATTGTGACTAGCCACAAAGGACAAAGATGATACGAGTAATGATTGCTGACGATCATGCGATCGTACGTCAAGGCTTAAAACAAATTTTAAGTGAAACCGGTGATATTAGCGTAACGGGGGAAGCAGAAACCGGATTTCAAGCTGTAAAAGTCATACGACAACAAGAGTTTGACGTGATGCTACTGGATATTTCTTTACCTGATCGAAATGGTATCGAGATATTAAAGCAAATTAAAAAAGATAGGCCCAATTTAATGGTGCTCATGCTCAGTATGCATAATGAGAATGAATTTGCATTGCGCGCGCTTAAAGCAGGCGCTTCTGGGTATTTGAATAAGCAAAGCGCACCAGCTCAACTTGTAACAGCAATTCGACAAGTTTCAGAAGGGCATAAGTATATCTCTCCCGCATTGGCTCAGGAATTGGCAAATGCATGGACTTCAGAAGCAGATCGACCACTTCATGAAAATCTTTCTGACCGTGAATTTCAAACCTTATGTTTGATTGCATCAGGCAAGACGCTCTCTGAGATTTCTATTGAAATGTGTTTAAGCCCAAAGACAGTCAGTGTTTATCGAGCAAGAATGATGGAAAAATTAAAAATTTCCAATAATTCTGAATTAGTTCGTTACGCAATTAAACATAAGTTAGTTGACTAAAAATCTTGTTTAAGTAAAAAAAACAGAATAAAGGGCTTTTTCATCCTTAGTTTCATTTCTTACTTCATCGTAGATTTGCTAATCTGCTAAACGAAGAAATAAATTCTGAGATAAGTTCTCCTTCAGAAAACAATCCATACTTATCTAACGTAAGAATTTCATTTATGAAACCAGAAGAGAGGTCTCATCGATATGAAGAATTTAAAAAAAGAAAAATTACTAAGATTAATTAATACATCTGGAGTAGCTATGCGCAAGCCTGAGGATGAGGTAGATAGCAATTCTTTAACTGCAGAAGGTGAATATTACCAACAAGTTGAACAGTTTGCGCAAAGAATTCGTAAAACCAGTGATGTTGATGAAATGATCAAAATCTTAGAAACACTTCTCAATGAAACGAAGGGATTACATAGTAATAATGAAATACAGAACACGCACGAGCTTCGTCGTGCAGAGACCAAGATCGAGTCTCTAAAATATGAGTTAGAGGAGCTCAGAGAGCTTGTTCATACTGATCAAATGACTGGCACTTATAACCGTCGAGGCCTTGATAATATTTTTACGCGTGAAGCTGCACGCGCAGATCGTTATGAAAACGCACTCTGTGTCGTTTTAATCGATCTGGATGATTTTAAATTCATTAATGATACTTATGGTCATCTACTTGGGGATAGTGCACTGATTCATTTCGCAACAATAGCTAAAAAAACAATTCGTCCAAGTGATGTAATTGCGCGCTATGGTGGAGAGGAATTCCTGATCATATTGCCTGACACGAGGCCTGAAGAGGCGGTTTGGGTTATGCAACGCTTGCAAAAGAATTTATCAAAAAATCTCTTATTAGATAGCGAAAACATACCAATTAAAATTACTTTTAGCGGCGGAATTACATTGCGTAAGTTTCAAGAAACACAGAATACCGTAATCAAACGTGCCGATAAAGCACTTTATCGTGCTAAACAGTATGGCAAGAATCGTATTGAAATAACTGCGTAATTTATTTTTATTAACTGCAACTACACGATAATTTTAGCTATTTTCAAGTTTACATATGACTTTCAATTCTGGAGTGGCGTAATGGAGGAGGTATTTTTAGGCAGGCAACCCATATTAGATCGTAACCAGAATTTAGTAGCGTTTGAATTATTATTCCGTGCTGGAGAAGTCAACGAGGCTAACGTTACCAATGATGTTCATGCATCAGCCAGTGTAATGGTCAATGCTTACGGTCAACTGGGCATACAGCGCGTGCTTGGTCAACAGCGAGGCTTTATTAACATCAGTACAGAATTGCTAATGAGTGACGCGATACTATTACTGCCAAGTAATCACATCGTGCTCGAATTACTTGAATCAATACAAATTACTGATCAAGTAGTTAAACGCTGTCTAGAATTAAAGCGAATGGGTTACCACCTTGCACTCGATGATGTAACTGAGATCAATAGAAGAATAGAGCAGATGTTACCTATTGTTAATGTTGTAAAACTAGATGTGCTTGCGATTGAGGAAACCAAGCTAAAAGAGATTATCAATACAGTAAGACGCTGGCCAGTTATTTTGTTAGCAGAAAAAGTTGATAGTCCAGAATTAGCAAAAAAATGTGCAGCACTCGGTTTTGATATGTTTCAAGGCTATCATTTTGCAAAACCTGAGATTATTTCAGGTAAGCGAGTTGATGCGAATAAGCTTCCATTGTTAAATTTATTAACTATGGTGATGAGTGATTGTGAGGCCGAAGAGATTGAGGCAGAACTTAAGCACCAACCAAATCTTAGCTATAATTTGCTACGCTTAGTAAATTCAGTTAGTTTTGGTTTACAGCAAAGAATTAATTCTATTAAGCAAGCAGTGGTAATTTTAGGCCGGCAACAACTGCAAAGGTGGGTTCAGCTGTTGTTATACACATCTGATTCATCGGGAGATAGCATTTCTAACGCATTAATGCAAACTGCTGCAGTTCGTGGAAAATTGATGGAACTTATTGCTCAGGTCGATCGCCCTCATGATAAATCATATCAAGATCGTGCTTTTATGGTGGGTATTTTCTCACTTTTAGATACGCTTCTTGGGATTGAAATGCAACAAATTGTTGACAAACTCAATGTTCCCGAGGAGCTAACTCAAGCGTTATTACAACGATCAGGTCGTCTAGGACGCCAGCTTGCTCTTATTGAGGCTAACGAAAAAGGTGATGTTACTCAAGTTCAAAATATACTTAAAGAGATTAATTTTTTAAGCCTATCGCAACTAACTCATGCAGAACTGGAAGCATTAAGCTGGACAAATAGAATAAATGAAACCGCTCATTAATATTTAGTCGTTTCCACAAAATTTCATCACCGACTTCTGATGTGGAGAACGCTTAAAGAAATTGTCCTCTGAGCAAGTACAACTCAAGAAAGGTGTATCGAACCTAATTTATTGGTGTTTCCGGCGCTTCAACTACAGAAACTTGATTTTTACCCTGTTTTCTTGCAAGGAAAATCGCGTAGTCAGCACGATCAAGCGCTTGTTCTCGACTCTCTCCGGCTAGACATTGAGTTACTCCTGCACTAAACGTTATCAACAGGCGTTTGTTATTGTTCATAAAAAAGCGCTTTGTTAATTCACGTTGTAATCTACGTAATAAATCGGCAGCTGTACTAAGCGGTGTATTGGGTAGCAGAATAAGAAATTCTTCAGAGCCATAGCGAATTACGTTGTCACCTTCCCTTATCACTGTTTTTATCACTTGAACCAAATGGGATAGGGTATCATCACCCGCCTGGCGACCAAGTTGAGCATTTAACTCACTGAAATTATCGACGTCTAGCAGCGCTAAGCATAATGGCTTGCCACTTTGCGACATGTAATTTTGCTCTGCATCAAACGTTTCGACCAAGGCGCGATGACTCAATGCACCGGTAAGCCGATCATCGCGATTATGTTCACTGACCTGTCGCAACTGCTGCCGTAATTCGTTGACACGCTGTTGTGCAACATCTGCCTGTTGTTGTGTTTTCACTAATTCGTCTCGAGCACGGAGCATGTCGAGTTGCATATGACGAGTATCCTCCATCAGTTCTTCTAATAACGACTTAAAATCAACTGCTTGGTTCGTTTGATGCACACGTTCTGTATAGTGATCTATTTTTTGCTGAAATTCGCCCGTTGCTGCTGCTACAACCCCTAGACGTTCGAGGAATACAGAAATCATGGCTTTAAGCGTTTGCTGCGCTTCAGTCAAGGTATGCTGCAATAACCCTTGTTGATAAACTAGCTCCTTGAGTATCGATTCTGCTTCATAAATGCGGTAAAGTGTTAATGGCTTCGCCAAATTTCGTCGAATGTTATCAAGTTGGTGTGTTACCCAGGGATCAAGATCAGACGGAAGTGATAGATGCTCTACAAATAGGGCAAGTATGCTCAATAGTCCATCGATTAGCCTTTGCTCTTGGTCGATGCGTAAAGCCATATGAATCCAGCACTGTCGAAGCCTTTTTTGTATCCAGTCGATATTTTCGGGTTGTTCAATGGTTTCAATCGCCTGGATGATAAATTCAATCTCATCGATCCAATGTTGATGGGATGTAAGGCGAGGAATGAGGCCATCGCGTAATGTTGTAACCACAAGCGTTTGCCATTGCTTCCATAGGTGTTGAGTTTGCGAGCAACTTTCCTGCATCACGCTCTCAGCAGGATTGATTTCGACAGGTGAATTTTCATTATCGATCACCTGAATTACATCAGACTCATCCAGCCAGCGCGTGATTAAAGTGTTGAGTTCGTAATTAAGCTTTTCGGATTGACCAGCAAATAGCGCTACGGTATAAGCTAATTCGTCACGTCGCTCATGGTCATCTCTTGCTTTTCCTCGAGCGTCCCACAGCATTAGCAGTAATTCTTCCCATGGTCGTTCTAGTTGTTGATTAGATGATTCTTGTAGTTGAATCAACTGTCCAACCAATTGAGCAACATCCGACCAATTTTCATTGCCAACTGCTAAATTTATATCTATTACATAGCGATTTGTTGCCTGAGGCAAGCTTAAGGTTCGTAGCGTTGCCAATATATTGTTTGCTAATGAATGCGAAGTATCATACTTGGGTGGTTTTATACCGGCAATTTGATAATAAATTGCTTGATACTGATCGGGTGTTGGCGCAATACGCTGGGTCGCTAAATGTTTTAGCGTTTCTCGAGCGATCCATATCGGATTCTTGGTATTAGGGTTGCTTGCTTCCATATTCTGCGATATTTAACGCCATAACACTGTGAAATTTTCATTTCCAAACGATGTTAGCAGCAATTATCAACAACCTACTTGAAAATTACAGCAATAAAAAGTACCGAGATTCCTTATTCGTAAAACCAATTTAGAAGAGATGCCTAATTTAAATGCGTTGCATGCTAATAAATTAAACCACCTTGCGTCCATTTAGAATGGTACTTGCCCCGATCATTGCCTTACTTAACTTTGCGCGTCACAAATCTTTCATTTTTCTGTAACATTAAATTCATCATTGGTTGCTAGTCTTTTTCCTTCGAGTTTTTAAACATGAGGGAAGTAAGTTATGACTAGATTTAGTAAGCTAAATATTCGACTAACCGCAATTACGGCTGCTGTGATGAGTGCATTTGCTATCAATGCGCAAGCGGCAACAGCAACCTATAACCCATCCGATAATACAGTTGAGTTACCCATTGTTGAGGTACTTGATGGCGCAACATCAAATTTTTTCAGTGCGAAGCTGCAGCTTGTCAGTGGCAATGAGCTCGTTTTAATCGATGCACAGCCGATTGCGCCAGTAAAAAATGTGCAACGTAATGTGTATGATTCAGCAACTACCGCTGTTCATATTGCTTCTGTTGATGCAGAGGGCGCAGCATTCTATGCTAAATTAAGATTGATTCCGGGTTCTAATCCGTTGCGCTTTTCGTTAGAACAATTAGTGAATAATCAATTTGAGAGCTGTCCCGATTTTGCAACGCCAGGTCCAATTGCTAATAGCTGTGTACTGAGCGGTGAAATCAAAAGTCGGAATATCACTTTAACTAAAAATACCCAGTGGATTTTATCGGGCGGTGTTTTTATTGGGGGCGATAAGGCGGAAAATGCGACGATTACGATTAATCCAGGTACAAAAATCGTTGGTCAGCAAGGGGCAGATTATCTTTGGATTAGGCGTGGCTCTAAGATCTTAGCAGAGGGCACACCTGATAACCCTATTGTTTTCACTGGCCCTAATGAACAAGCCGCAGGTGAATGGGGTGGCGTGGTATTAAATGGCTTTGCTCGTATCAATGGCTGCAATGAAGGAACTGCCGTATGTGAAGTCGCAAATGAGGCAATTACCACTGAATTTGCAGGTGGTAACAATGATGCTGACAGCAGTGGCATCATGAAATATGTGCAAATTTTATTTGCAGGCTTTGCGGTTCGCCCTGATGAAGAACTCAATGGGCTAACATTAAACGCAGTTGGATCTGGAACCGTGCTTGAGTTCATCCAAGTCCATCGTGGACTAGATGACGGGATCGAGCTGTTTGGTGGTACTGCAAATCTGAAAAATATCGTTTTAAGCAGCATTGAAGATGATAGTCTCGATTGGGGGCTGGGTTGGAGAGGGAAAGCACAATTCGTGCTGATTAAGCAATCAGCAAGCGATGGTGATCATGGTATCGAAGCTGACAATAATCCGAACAATCCGAATATTTTACCACGCTCAAAACCAGTGTTATCGAATATGACCCTCCTTGGTTCCCCGGTTTCTCAGGCTTCAGGAGCTCTGTTACGTCGTGGTACGGGCGTGAATATTTGGAACTCAGTATTCACGGGGTTTCAAAATTGCTTAACGCTTGATGGTACGGCAACATCTGCATTGGTAGGCCAAGCAAGTGAATTGAGCATTAATAATTCATTTGTAAACGGTTGTCAGAATAGCTTTGCAGAGTCAGGTGGTGCTACTGCATCTACAGCAGACTGGTTTAATTCACAAACTGGAAACAAAGCACAAGATCCATTATTAAATGGCTTCTTACCTAATTCAGGCTCGCCAGTATTACAAGCAGGCGCTACATTGAGTGATAACTTCTTTAAACCCGTTAGCTATGCAGGCGCATTTAGGGATGCCAATGATAACTGGACTCAAGAATGGACTTTCCCTTTCTAAGGGCTATGGATCGCTAAAGATCAGTTAATCTCAATTTTTGTTCACTTTTAGCGCACACCCTCGTGATAAGATCACGAGGGTGTGCGCTAACAATTGTAATTAAAGGGCGGTATCTGTCTCTTGTGTTCTCTTCATGAGATACACATTCAATGGTTATTCTATAGCAATATTGAGCGTGAACGGTTGGTTCGTCACAGATCGCATTAATTGCCCAACATAAATTCGATAAGTTTTCTTTTCAGTAGTAAATCGGTACTTGTCCTGGGCATCAACGATACCTTCAATGGTAAACATCATATTAATGCCTGAAATCGCGATATCAGCCGTTTGTCCAGCAGCAGTCGTAATTTGATAACATAGCGTGCTTTCTGGTGGTGCGACGCCTTCAATTACCGCACTACTGTGTCCGCGCTGGAACCGGATTGTTTCGCAGTTCTTAGCTTGGGCTGTTGTCACTGCGAGTATTGAAAGGACAAACGTAAGTATGAAGATGGTGACTCGTCTGGTTCTCATGACTGTAAATACTCTCTCTGATATATCAAATATACGCGATGCTGAAACAATTTGTTAGGAATGATTAGCATCGCGTAATCGGGCTTTTGCGTTTTTAGGTTACGCCAAGATTCTGGTTTGCTTTTCCCTTACAGCTAGCCGCAAACAAAATAGGGAGAAATACCCCGTTTTGTTTATTGATTATTGTACAAGCCGAGTCAGGATAAGAGTTTGCACGGGATCTTTAAAATCTGTACTGCCTTCACTAAATCGCCCAAGAATTAATTGCTCCCCACTCTGGCGTATTCCAATTAAATGATTTTGAGAAAAAGGCTGAAGCGTTGAGCCACTCGAGTTTGATGCTCTATCTGCCATGAATCCATAAATCCAATCACCAGACAAATCTATTACAATATCACGCTCTCCGATATCAGGATGCCCACTTGCGGTACCCGAAATAATTTGTGCACTAAAATTATCCTGAGTCCCACAACCTGCTTCTTGTATCCCTCTAATAGTATAGAGCGAGCGATTTCCATTAAGAAGAGTCGGACCCTCCAATAACAAGCATCTCCCTTGTTGGGTTTTGTAAAGACCTGGGACAACGTCAGTAATAGAACCGGGTTGTGAAGGTGAGACGGAAGAAATCTCCTCAAACACAAAACCCTGATTGGGGATAAAAGAGAATTTAAAAGTAGCATCCCACAAGGTAGTTTGACCGGTGTTGACATCAGTTACCGGTACGCGAATCATATTGATGTTTCGTCCCGCGCCTACTACATGACCCGCATGAAAATCTATACTGAAATCGGTGCCTGGAACAACTTCAGCAGATAGACTGGTCGGCTGAAAACAGATCAGCCCAAATGAAAAAGTTGAAATCATTATTTTGGTTTTCATCATTTTGTCCCCCTCTATCTTTATCGATGTATCAGTAGGTTAATATATGTCGAACTAACTCCCCAGATACGATCGTACAGTTACCGAATTGATTGGGTATCTGTCAGAGTTGATTCAGATTCTTGCTGTACCCAATCCCTTTCCCACTGAATAGAGCCTTCATAGGCGTTTTCCCATTACAAACTTTACCCTTGTGGGTTCTTTCATTATTGTAATAATCAACTCAGTTGTCCAGGTTTTTTACTAGCACTCAGTGGTGGTAACAAGATCTTCATAAAACTGACATAGCGCCATCACATGATTTGATAAAAATATATAGAGATTCAATAAGTTTTACGACTTAATTTCTTTATATTTGGAGGAATCAGTAATGAGTGAATCGATCATGGCGACTGCAGAGATGCTGCAAGATTCATTTTTTAGAGATAGCACCAGTAGTATTTCTGAGGTAGGCCAGTGTGCTACAACAAAGCTCGAAAGTCAGATCAATATTGTAACGACTTGGGCGAGACACTTATCGGAAGTGCGTGAAGCTCAGAAATTAAGATATCAAGTATTTGCAACCGAGATGGGCGCAACCCTTCCTAAAATTTTATCAGGTTATGATATCGATATCTTTGATGATTATTGTGAGCATCTTCTGGTACGGGATCGTAAAACATGGCAAGTCATTGGAACATATCGCGTTCTGACGCCTGCACAAGCTAAACTGGCTGGAAAGTTATACAGTGATAGCGAATTCGATTTGCGCGCTTTGCAGCCATTGCGCGGACATCTTGCAGAGATCGGCCGTAGCTGTGTGCATAAGGATTATCGTCAAGGAAGCGTCATTTTGGCACTCTGGAAAGCACTCGTCCAGTTCATGACGCAAAATAAGCTAGATGACATTGTAGGATGCGTCAGTATTCCCATGAATATGCATGTAAATGATAGTCAAATTGGGATGGGATATGCAGCAGCAAGTATTTGGCGGCAGATGAAGGAAAATCATCTGGCCAGTCAAGAATTACAAGTTATCCCACGGTTACCTTTACCTGTTGAGCAATTAGACCAAACGCTTGATATTGATCCTCCTGCACTGGTCAAAGGCTATCTAAGGGTAGGTGCCAAAGTGCTAGGCGCTCCAGCTTGGGACCCAGATTTTAATACTGCAGATTTGCCGATGCTAATGCGCATGAGAAACTTGCCCGAACGTTATCGTAAACACTTTTTGGGGTAAGTATGCGCGATCATTACGCTTATTTGCATGACCAATTCAATAAACCCACTATTAACTGGCAATCAGACAGCGAATTGGATGATTCTTCAGAAGAGAGCTATAAATTAAAAGTTCGTGCAATTTTTATTTCTGATCTCCATCTAGGCACTCCAGGTTGCCAGGCTCCAGCATTGCTGGATTTTTTAAAAACTTACTCAAGCGACCAATTGTACCTGGTCGGTGACATTGTCGATGGCTGGCAGTTACGCCGGCGCTGGTACTGGCCGCAATCCCATAACGATGTGATACAGAAATTGCTTCGCAAGGTACGCAAAGGCTGCAAAGTTGTCTATGTGCCAGGTAATCATGATGAATTTGCACGTGAGTTCTTGGGGCATTCGTTTGGTGGTATTGAAATTGTCGAAGAGGCCGTTCATGAGACAATCGATGGTCGGAAATTCTGGGTAATTCATGGTGATTATTTTGATGGCGTCATTCAGTGTGCAAAATGGCTTGCCTATGTTGGCGATAATCTCTATGAACTTACACTGAAGTTAAATCGATACTTAACATCATTGCGGACTCGATTTGGCCTCCCTTACTGGTCGCTCTCTCAGTACCTTAAATATAAAGTTAAGACAGCAGTCAATTACGTGCTCTCGTTTGAACAAGCAGTTGCGGCTGAAGCGAACCGACGAGGGCTCAATGGCGTTATCTGCGGACATATCCATCATGCTGAGATCCGTGACATCAATGGGATCACTTATTGTAATGATGGTGATTGGGTTGAAAGTCTAACTGCATTGGTAGAGCATTTTGATGGAAGTATTGAGTTGATTCACTGGCCTCAGCATGCGCTACAACTAACCAGTTCAGTGGAAATTCCACTAGCAGAAGGTTGCTTGCCTATAAGTAAGCCTATAGTAACAAATAATATTAAGAACAACGCAAAGGTGACTGCATGAAGATTGCTTTAATAACCGACGCCTGGCAGCCCCAGGTTAACGGAGTCGTAACCACTTTAGTTGAACTCGTGACAGAGCTTGAAAAATTTGATCATCAATTCATGATAATTCATCCAGGCTTGTTCAATACGAGACCTTGCCCTGGCTATGCCGGCATTGATCTTGCCATTCGGCCACGAAGATACTTGCAGCAGTTACTCCAACAATATAGTCCCGATGCAATTCATATTGTTACGGAAGGGCCACTAGGATGGGCTGCACGGTCAATATGCCTCAATAATGGGTGGTTTTTTACTTCTGCGTTTCATACTAAATTTCCTGAAATTTTTAAGGCGTCGCTGGGAATTCCACTTTTCCTGGGATATGCAGTACTTAAACATTTTCACCAACCTTCTTCTGGTGTAATGGTACCTACTCAATCAGTTCTGGAAGGACTTCAGAATCGTGGATTCCAGAATCTTAAATCCTGGTCACATGGCGTGGATACTGAATTGTTCCGCTTCCATGAAAAACCGGCTGAATTTCCTACACTAGGTAGATTACCCAGACCGATATCCTTATTTGTAGGTCGAATTTCTTATGAAAAGAATATTCAAGCGTTTCTAGACTTGGATATTCCAGGTAGTAAAGTAGTTAGTGGGGTAGGTCCTCTCGAAAATGAGCTTAAAAAGCGCTATCCCAACGTTCTTTGGCTGGGTATCTTGCCGAGAGATGAACTCGTTCAGCTATATGCAAGCGCAGATGTATTTGTTTTTCCAAGTGCTGCTGATACATTCGGGCTTGTTTTGCTGGAATCGATGGCAACAGGAACTCCAGTGGCTTGCTTCCCAGTCGATGGTCCACTTGAAGTAATTGGTGATAGTGGAGCGGGTGCTATGTTGCCCGATTTAAAAGAAGCTGTACTCAGTGCATTCGAGATACCTCGTGAAAAAGCACGTGAGCGAGCAGAAACATTTAGCTGGGGAGCTGCTGCAAAGCGGTTTACCGATCATCTAGTTCCTGTGTAGAGGAAGTGCTGCGAATGATTGTCTGACGGAATGCGCTTTGAATCATAATAGGAGCGAGTCTATATCGTACCGGCGATTGGGCTATCAGTTTTTGTTGCGTCGCTATTTACCTCAATTGGTAAGAATTAAAATCTCGCAGCGGGCTATTCGTACGTATTACGAGACACATCCTGTCTTGGTATATGACCCTCCTCATGATTCCACTCATACCATTATCGCTTTCCCAGGTTTGTCCGTGCATGGGTACAGGGATCAGCGGATGACTGCTGTTGCTAGAGCACTTTCATGTCTTGGTTTTCGCGTGATTGTTCCGTGCATTTCGGACATTGAACAACTCATTATTCATCCCGCTACAATCAACAAGTTTGCAGCGCTGATTGAGGCAGTTGCAGCCCATTCACAATTAAATGCAAATCAGCGGCAGTTAGGTATTTTTTCAGCTTCATATTCGGGTGGCGTTGCGCTGCTGGCTGCTTCGTATCCACAGATTTCAACCTCCATCAAAGCGATGTGCTTAATCGGCACATTTGCAGATTTTAGGAACGTAATCCGATTTGTTCTGGACCAGGAAGAAATCGACGAATATGCGCGCCTCATTCTACTGCGAAATCTGCTTTCTCAGAGTTCGTACCAAAATCCAGAAGTAATTCAATTATTTGATATCGCAGTGGCAGATAATGGCTTTAAGAAAAAATTCCCATTGTTACCCCATTCACTACAGAATGCTTCAAAATTCGCATCACATTTTTTCTGTCGATTATTGGAAGATGCTGTTTTTAGGCATCAAGTTGCTCAAAGTGCTTTAGAAGAAATCGATCGAAGGGAGCATTGGCTAACCCAGTTTAATTTAGATAAACAGTTCACTAATATCAATTTCTCAATCAGCTTGATACATGGGCATCATGATCAAGTGATTCCAAGTCATGAATCCGTTTTCTTACATAAACGGCTAGGACAGTTGGGTAAAAAAAGCCGCTTAATATTAACAACATTACTCGATCATGGGGATTTTGTTTTGAGTAGAAATCTTTTCGTGGAAGTTGATAGGTTTGCGCAAGGATTAGGTTTTTTTGTCCATGAACTATGTGCAACAAGCACATAGTTCATGATGGAAATTCTCAGCAGGATTTTTCCAGTCCTACAGAAGTGATTGATCTTCGACAGCTATCGACAGCGGTATTAGCAAGACGATTACCCTGATTCCTAATTAAGGGAGCGGTCAGTGCGCAGATGCTGCTTTTGCTGTCTTGAGGGGATACTTATCTTTTACCTGAATTACTAAATTTTCTTAAACCAAATAATCCAGATAGAAATAGCATGATCGTTGCTGGCTCGGTAATTTGGGTTGCAATAACAATTTCAGGAATAAAGCTCGACAACCCAAAGGCTTGGCCTAATCCTTGTTTCGCAAAGCTAACCAGATCGATTGTACCCCCTGTGCTGGTATTAACAGAAAAAACAGATGTATTAGCAACGGCATATAAGTTGTTATCATTCCCAGTTGCCAAGCCAAAAACTCCGCTAACAGCGAAACTACCGATCGCAACCGTATTCGATAAATTATCTAAGTCAATATCAACGAGCTTATTGCTCAAAGATGCCATGTAAAGATGGTCGTTATGGAAAGCGAGGTCCCCTCCTGCAAAAAAGCCCATGCTGCCAAGATTAGTTGTTACTCCATTACTAACATTGATTGTGTATAGGGATGTACTCATATACCCAGCAGAGTAAAGCGTTCCATCTTCTCCAAATGCTAACGTATTACCGCCTGGTACTGCGTGATTACCAATTAATGTAGCTTGCCCTGTGCCTACATCAATAGAATATAAACGCCCAAAGGAAATTCCATACAAATCGCCTGTTGGACTGAATGCAATATCTGTCATGATAGTGCCCATACTTCCAATAATATCGACAGATCCTGTTGTTGCGTCTAGCGTCGCTAATTTACCCGCGTTATCGTGTACGTATAAAATGGGTGCACTTAGTACGATATTACTTATCGCCGCAAGTATTAGTAAAAATAAAAAGCGGATGATGGTTAGGGGGCTGCTTACATAATATTTCATATATTTAATCCTTAGCACTTAACAAAGCTTTCAGTTAGAACGGCGTTTTAATCCATTTATTGCTATCTAATTTTTTACTATTTATAAAATTAGGCGTGAGTATGTATTACCATCTATGCAGATCTCGTGCCAGAATTGGAGGTGTCGGTATAACTCAATGTATTTAAACGGTTTTGTTATTGTGACTCACACATCAGAGTGAGGCTATTTAAATAGTTTGTTAAGCTAATCGACACAGAAGAAGCTATAGCGATGCAACAAATAGGCCTAACTCATTGGAAATAAAGGGATGTTTATTTTGTCAAAATGTAAGATCTTTGCTAATAAACATAAAATGAAAAAATACAATGACAGTACGAATTCAAGTAGCACTAATTAAATTTAGACTTAAATTAATTCGACAAGTAAAGGAATACTCAAATGAATAACAATGAAGCAAATAAGAAGCTCCAATTCAATTTCTGGTATATCGTCATTGCTATCCTCAGTATGTTATTTCTACAAAATCTTTATACGCAATACACGCGCATTGAGCCCATTCCTTATAGTCAGTTCCAAGATTTGTTAGAGCGAGAGAAAATTGCCGAGGTCGCTATTACTGAAAATCAGATTTATGGCACGTTAAAAGCATCTGAACCTAATGGAGTTAAAGAGTTTGTGACGACACGCGTTGAACCCGAACTGGCAGAAATTCTGGAAAAGCATAATGTAATTTACACGGGCGTTATTAAGAGCACTTGGCTACGTGACTTACTCTCGTGGATTCTGCCCATGTTACTGTTTGTCGGCATTTGGCTCTTTATTATGCGTCGCATTAGCGGCGGAATGGGCAGTGGTTTAATGTCGATAGGAAAAAGTCGAGCAAAAGTTTACGTTGAGACTGAAACCAAAGTAACTTTTGCAGATGTCGCTGGTGTTGATGAAGCGAAAGAAGAATTAATCGAGATTGTCAATTTTCTAAAGAATCCCACTGATTACAGTCGGTTAGGTGGACGTGTACCAAAGGGGATATTATTAGTAGGGCCGCCCGGTACTGGGAAAACATTACTTGCACGGGCCGTTGCTGGGGAAGCGGGTGTTCCTTTTTTTTCCATTTCTGGCTCGGAATTCGTCGAGATGTTTATCGGTGTAGGAGCTGCTAGAGTGCGCGATTTATTCGAACAAGCGCGGCAAATGGCGCCAGCTATTATTTTTATCGATGAATTGGATTCATTGGGCAGAATGCGGGGGGCTTATGGATTGGGTGGACATGATGAAAAAGAGCAAACACTTAATCAATTGCTCGCTGAATTGGATGGTTTTGATCCATCGAGTGGCATCGTATTGTTAGCGGCAACTAATCGTCCTGAAATTCTTGATGCTGCATTACTGAGAGCGGGACGATTTGACCGGCAAGTACTAATTGATCGGCCAGATAAAACAGGAAGAGAGCAGATCTTGGCAGTGCATCTCAAGAAAGTAAAACTGAATGTGGATGTCATGCCTGATCAAATTGCAGCATTAACACCGGGCTTTACAGGAGCCGATTTGGCTAATTTGATCAATGAAGCCGCATTATTAGCAACCCGTCGTAAGGCTACTTCAGTTAGCATGGACGATTTCAATAATGCGATCGAACGCATCGTGGCTGGTCTCGAGAAGCGTAATCGTTTACTGAATGTAAATGAGCGACGTATCGTCGCATTTCACGAACTAGGGCACGCCATGGTCGCACTTGCTCTGCCTGGAACAGATGAGATTCATAAAGTATCTATCATTCCACGCGGCGTTGGCGCACTAGGGTACACCATCCAACGTCCGACCGAAGACCGCTTTCTCATGACGAAACCTGAATTAGAAAATAAAATGGCTGTACTCCTCGGAGGACGTGCCGCTGAGCAAGTTATTTTCAATCAGGCCTCAACTGGCGCCTCGGATGATTTGGTTCGCGCAACAGATATTGCACGTGCTATGGTGTTACGTTATGGTATGAGCGAAGTACTTGGCCATGTTGCTTATGAGCGAGAACATTCTGCGTTTTTACAACAAGGTTACGCGCTACCCCAAAGTAGAGAATACAGCGAAACAACCGCTGATAAAATTGACGAAGCGGTTCGTCAACTAGTAGACCATGCATTGGAACGAGCCATCGCTATTTTACATAAGAATCAAGCGCTGCTAGAGCGAACAGCAATCGATTTATTGAAAACTGAAACCCTGGCTCAGCCTCAAATTGCGATTTTAAAGCAAGTAATTGTTCGTGAAATTTAGGTAAAATTAATTCTTTAATTGTTATCGAACAACCGTTTAATCAATGGTTGTTCGATTGTTGTTAGAACAGTGCTGAGATCTCAGTGCTTGGTTATTTCTTGGTAAAATTAACTAATTTTCCATAGCTAAATAAGTAATCTTGATCTTTTAACGGGGTGTGACATTGCACACAATTTAGATCATTACTTTTAGCCGTTCCATCAGGACTATAAACAGCGAATCCCCAGTTACCAGTCCGATCATCGGAAGAAAATGATTCATCCCAATCCGCTCTTTTTTCCATCACGGCAACCGCCGCCAATTTCTCAATTTCAAATATACCATCACTAGCAGCGACAATTTTTCCTTCTGCATCTTTCTTGGGCTCATATATTTCCATAATAACTATCGAGCCCGGTGCAGCTTCTTCTCCTTTTTTATAGCTAGCAACCGCAATTTCATTCGCAAAGAATTTAGCAACTTGCGTTTGATTGGCGCGATTCGACTTATCATACTGAGTAAAAATCTGTTGATAATTCCCCGGTAACTTTACATGGTCAGGATTCCCACCGGCAAACGCATAGAAAGGTAATAACGCACAAGCTAAAGTAGCGATTTTATAGTGTAGTTTCATCTTCTCTCCTCATCTTAATCAACCATCGTTATTTTGAAAAATATCCAAACGCTCAGACTAAAGCATAATATCGATCCATGCTTTATACAACACGGTATTTCATTATTTTTAAGCTACAACACTATAGAAATTCACGCTATCTTTAGACCTTCAAATCATCAGCTTGCCAATTTGCTTTAATTCACGTTGCGCTCGACGATATTCTGGATAAATTTTTGCTACAATTTTCCAGAATGCTCGCGAATGGTTCATCTCGAAAAGATGTGCTAATTCATGTGCGATCACATAGTCTACTAAAGCAAGTGGCAACTGAATCAATCGCCAGTTAAGGCGGATTACTCCGGAAGCATTACAGCTACCCCAGCGTGTACGCGCATTTGAAAGGTGAAAAACCGGCATGGTTACACCGAGCTTTTCAGCATAAAACGCTAAGCGATCCGTCATGCAGGGAATTGCATGTTGTTGATACCATGCTAAAACAAAGTGCTCAAGCTGCTGCGCGGAAAATAGCGTCGAAGTTGATTGAATATTGCATAGTTTTGCTCTATCTGGTTGGATGCTATTCTGTGGCACTAATTGTAATTGTTCAGACAAAGCAATGAGCTGATAAGGCTCCCCCAATAGCCAATAAACCGCATAAAGCTTCCACTCGAGGCGGTTGTCGCTGCTATTTTCCCAGGCATCAAGCTTTTCAACAATCCAATTAGCCTTACGCTGAAGTATGGCTTCAATTTCTCTTTGGGATATTCTTGGAGGTGCTGAAATGGTTAAACCTGATGCGCTTATTCGCAGCCCAATAGTTTTTCGATTGCGCCGTATTAATGAATAACTAACCGTTCGATTGTTAAGAACGGTACTATGGATTGGATTGTCTTGATGGTGCGCACGGGTTACCTGGATCTTCATTCTGCTTTTCTACTTTTATAGATTGACTGATTCTCGATACTTCGGTTTCAATCCACGCTTTTATTTGATCATTCAATTCACCCGCCTCCAATCCGGCAGGGTCGATTGGTTTGCCAATACTCACTGTAATCGTTCCAGGATTTTTAACGAATGAGTTTCTTCCCCAGAACTCGCCAGCATTATGTGCAACGGGTACAACCAATGCGCCAGTATGGGTAGCCAACCATGCACCGCCAATATGATATTTGCCAGTATGTCCCGGGGGAATGCGTGTTCCTTCTGGAAAAATGACGATCCAAAACTGTTGAGTAAGCCGATCTTTTCCTTGATCGACGATTTGCTGCAACGCTTTTTTTCCGGAACTCCGATCAATGGCAATCGGGCTTGTCATCGCGAGCCCCCATCCAAAAAAAGGAATGCGTAGTAATTCTTTTTTAAGCACCCAAACTTGATGAGGGAAGATTTGCTGAAAAGCTAATGTTTCCCAGGCCGATTGGTGCTTCGATAGCACAATACTGGGTTGCTTGGGAATATGCTCTGCACCGATGATTCGATAGTGCAACCCACAAACGGTTTTAAGTAAAAAAAGCATGAGTCGTGTCCAACCATACGTTACTTGATAGCGCTGATGAGGGGGTAACCAGAAGCAGGACAACGTGAAGATAGCATAAGGTGGAGTAATGATGATTTGCAGCATGGTATAAAGCAGCGAGCGTAAAATAGCAGACATGCGTTTCATTTTAATAAAGCGTTCGCCACAGATGCTAAATCAGGATAAATTTGTGTGCCTACTGGCAGATTACTGGTTGCTTGTGTTTGCTGCCCATTTCCGGTCAGAACGAGAACCGGCGTTGCCCCAACACTACTTGCAGCTTGGAGATCTTTCAATGAATCGCCAACAACCGGAACGCCTTTCATATCGGTGCTATAGCGTTGAATAATTTCTTTAAATAAGCCTATCTCAGGCTTGCGGCAGTGACAATGATCTTGCTGTGCGTGTGGACAGAAAAATAAGGCATCCAGATATCCACCGGCTGCCTGAACGGCTTTGAAAAGCTTATCATTGATTGCATTAAAAGTATCCATGTCAAGCAAACCCCGCCCAATTCCAGACTGATTAGTAGCGACAATGACACGATACCCTTGGTGTGTAAGTTTTGCGATAGCTTCTAAACTTCCTGGTATTGGTACCCATTCTTCAGGCGTTTGGATGAAAGAATCATTAACTTCATTGATTACACCTTTATCGTCAAGCACAATAAGCTTCATATCAACTAGCTAGCTTTGAAATATCTGCCACGCGATTCATGATTTGTTGTAACTGCTTGAGCAACGCAAGTCGATTAGCGCGCAGTACTTCATCTTCGACATTAACCATGACATGGTCAAAGAAAGCATCCACTATCGTTTTTAATTCAGCAAGAATCTGAAACGTAACAACATAATCTTTTTCTTTGAATGCTAGATCTACTTTATCAGTCAAATCAAGCAGCGCTTGATGGAGCGCTTTTTCCGCTTCCTCGCATAGCTGGCTAGAATTTACTCGGTCACTAACTTCATGCCCAACTTTTTTGAGTATATTACTTACCCGCTTATTGGCAGCGGCAAGACTCGCAGCTTCGGGTAGGCTAGAAAATGCGCGTACGGCAGCTAATCGTTTAGGAATATCGTTTAAATGCTGTGGGTTGAGTGCTAAAACAGCATCTACTTCCTGAGCGGTATAACCTTGCTCACGTAAGGAGCCTGCCAGTCGGTCAGAAATGAAACGTCGCAATTGATCAATTATTTCGATCGTTAAAACTGGGCGCGGAGGAATAGCTGCGGAGCGTTCATTGTTTGTCGCTTGCTGCCACTGTTGAGCAATCGTCTCATCCTGTACGATTTCAAAAGCCAACTCCAACAGATTATTTAATTCAATCGGTAGATCTTTTTCAATCAGAATGCGAATAACACCCAATGCATGACGCCTTAATGCGTAAGGATCTTTATCACCGGTCGGTATCTGACCAATAGCAAACAAATTGACGAGTGTTTCTAATTTATCCGCCAGCGCAACACAAACACCAATTAAATTCCGCGGTAACACATCGCCAGCATAACGTGGTTTATAATGATCTTCTATGGCATAAGCGACAGTATCGCTCAACCCTTCATGCTGGGCATAGTAACGCCCCATTATTCCTTGCAACTCGGGGAATTCTCCAACCATATCAGTAAGCAGATCGGCTTTGGCAAGCTTTGTTGCTTGCGCTGCTTCATTTGCGAGTTGATCGCCGCCAATCATTGCGCCAATTTTACTCGCTAATGCACAAAGGTAATGAATTCGTAGGCCCTGTGTACCTAGCTGATGATGGTAAATGACGGTATTTAATCCGGGAAGGCGTGATATCAGTGTTTTTTTGCGATCCTGATCAAAGAAAAATTTTGCATCGGCCAAGCGAGAGCGCACCACGCGCTCATTACCATCGATAATTGCATGAGGATCATTGGGGCAGATATTCGAAACAAGCAAGAACCGATTGGCTAACTTACCGTGTTGATCGAATAGCGGAAAATATTTCTGATTCGCCTTCATGGTAAGAATAAGACATTCCTGCGGAATCTCCAGGAACGCTTCAGCGAATTGCCCCATTAGCACATTCGGATGTTCTACCAGAGCGGTCACTTCATCGAGTAAGGTTTCATCAGGAATCAAATTTAAATTCACCTTATTCGCAGCAGCAATAAGCTGACCATTAATCAATTGCCGACGTTCTGCGAAGTTAGCAACGACGGCACCCTCATTTTGTAGCTGCTGCGCATAGCTATCAGCTTCTTGAATTGCAATTGAGTTGGATTTGGCTTCAAATCGATGTCCACGTGTGATATTTCCGGCAGTAAGTCCCATTAAATTGATTGCTACAACTTCCGTGCCATACAATGCAATAAGTGAATGGACAGGCCTTACAAAATTAACCGTACTCCATCCATCTGCTAGCTGATAAGTCATCACTTTAGGGATTGGTAACTGACTCATGGTTTGTTCCAATGCTGTTTGCAAACCATTAACTAGCGGTGTGCCCGTTACAGCTCGTTCTAAATATAATGCTTCCGTTTTACCATCCATGGCACGTTTAAGTTCTGACACACTAAACATTTCCATGCCTAAACTGCTCATTTTCTTAATCAATGCGGGCGTCGCTTGCCCAGCAGAATCTAACCCTATGGCAACTGGCATGAGCTTATGCGATTGCTGCTGATTCGGTGCCTGACTCAGTACTTCGGTTAAGTGAACTGCTAATCGGCGCGGAGTTGCATAGGGCGTTACTACTGTCGTCGTTAACGCGAGTTGCTGCATAATCAGTGATTGACTCAAAAGATGGGCAAAACTATCCCCTAATTTTCTCAATGATTTAGGCGGAAGTTCTTCTACCAGCAATTCGACGAGTAAATTTCTCGTTTCCATCTTCACCCTACCTTATGCAGCATTTGTTCTACCCACTCACGAGGTGCCATTGGAAACGGTGGATCTAATCGTTCTCGACTGTCGTAATATGCTTGTGCTACGCGTCGAGCCAAATTGCGAATACGACCCATATAAGCTGCACGCTCAGTCACGGAAATCGCTCCCCTCGCATCAAGTAAATTAAAGCTATGAGCTGCTTTAAGCACCTGTTCATAGGCGGGCAGCGGTAATTGGTTCTCCATGAGATGGTTCGCTTGCCGCTCATACTTACCGAATGCCAGCAGCAAGAATGCAGTATCGCTTTGCTCAAAGTTATAAATTGATTGTTCGACCTCATTCTGGTGGTAAACATCGCGATAAGTTAATCCTTTCGTCCAGATCAGATCAAACACATTCTCGACACCTTGTAGGTACATTGCCAGCCGTTCCAGACCATAGGTGATTTCCCCTGTGATGGGTTTGCAGTTAATGCCGCCCACTTGCTGAAAATAAGTAAATTGTGTTACTTCCATGCCATTCAACCACACCTCCCAACCTAACCCCCAAGCGCCCAGTGTCGGATTTTCCCAATCATCCTCGACCAATCGCACATCATTGCAGGTCAGGTCTAAACCCAGTTCCTGCAATGAACCAAGGTATAGATCTAAAATGGCTTGAGGTGCTGGTTTTAAAACAACTTGAAATTGATAATAGTGCTGCAAGCGATTTGGATTGTCTCCATAACGGCCATCCTTAGGGCGCCGCGAAGGTTGCACATAGGCGGCACGCCATGGTTCCGGACCGAGAGCGCGTAAAAAAGTGGCTGTGTGGCTCGTTCCTGCCCCAACTTCCATGTCGTAAGGTTGCAGCAATGCGCAACCTTGCCGGCTCCAATAATTTTGAAGCGCTAAAATCATTTCTTGAAACGTCAATTGAGTCATCGCTGCGTAATGAAGCAAAATATAAACAATATAAGTGTAAGCTACGCTGTTATAAATCTTTCATAAATAATGAATGAGTAAGAGATCACGGATTAACTATTCGAAAGTCACAATCTACTCTTTTCCAGGCATCGATTTCCGCTTGCAACAAGGTTTCCGTGAGCGGATTCTGCTCTAACCAAGCCTGTGAGATGATGAGCTTACACTGATGCCCTTTGATTTCAAGCTTGATTTGTGGCAACGCTATGTTCATCCGGCTTCGATAAAATAGCGTAGCAAGCCTTAGTGCGATCGACTGCGCTAAGTTGATTGGATTTGTTAAAAATTCACTGACTTTAGTCAATAACCCCTGGTGTGAAAGGACTAATTCGCTGAGTTGCGCTTGTTCCATATTGGAAAATCCGGGCATATCGGCATTGCCGAGGATATATGCGGAATGTTTGTGATAGCTGGAATGCGCAACTGAAATTCCTACTTCATGCAGACGTGCCGCCCAAGAAAGCAATTGGAGTGCATCTTCTACTTCTTCTTCGTCAGGAAAACCTGACAGAAGCTGCCTACCCAGTTCGATTGCTAATAACTCGATCCGGCTAGCTTGCGCCGTATCAATGAGATAACGCTGCATGAATTGCTTTACTGAGACCTCACGCATATCATCATTATATGAGCGACCTAGCAAATCATACAGAACGCCTTGCCGCAATGCGCCGGTAGTCAGATACATGCGATCAATACCCAACTCAGTGAAAGCAGCAAACATGATAGCAAAACCTCCTGCTATGACTGGTATTCGATCACCGTGTAATCCTTCTAAATCCACTTTCTTGAGATCGCCCACTTTTAGGAGGTAATCCCGGAATTGTTCTAAACCCTTTGCGGTAATCTCTTCAACACTAGCGCTATCTCCAAAATGATTGAGCTTTAAGATGCGTCCAAGTGCTCTAGCAGTTCCCGATGAACCATAGGCTTCTTGCCAGTAATGGGAATAAAATTCTGCCTTGATACTTTGAATTTCTGTCTGAGCCGCTAATTCAGCGCGTTTCATATTGTTTTTGGTGAGTTTGCCATCAGAAAAATGACGAAGGCTATGGCTGACACAACCCATATATAAACTCTCTAATTTATAAGGACTCAGTTGATGGCCAATAATGAATTCAGTTGAGCCGCCGCCGATATCGATAACAAGTCGATTGTTATCTGAAACAGGTAGTGCATGCGCTACTCCTAGGTAAATTAGGCGCGCTTCTTCATGACCTGCAATGATTTCAATGGGAAAACCTAAAGCACTTTCCGCTTTTTTTAAAAATGCAGCTGCATTCTTGGCAACACGCAGAGAGTTAGTTCCCACCACTCTAACTGCATGCGTGGGGAAGCCGCGCAACCGTTCTCCAAAACGTTTCAAACACTCTAATGCTCTATCTTGCGATGCTTCATCGAGTTTCTTATCCGCTGTAATACCAGCTGCCAAACGGATCATTTCTTTTATGCTGTCTAGTGGATAAAGCTGTTTATCAACAACTCGAGCAACTTGCAAGTGAAAACTATTAGAACCCAAATCAACAGCAGCTAAAGTTGAATATTCACGCATAGCAAAAACTGAGTAATCGCTGAATCGAGCACTCTCGCGTCAAAACGCCTATTTTCCTACTCACGAACCTCTCGCTCAATTTCATCTGCGGTGACATGACGTACATCCTTACCTTTAACCATATATACAACATACTCCGACATATTTTTGGCATGATCGCCAATTCGCTCGATAGCTTTTGCAACAAACAGGATTTCTAGGCAGGTTGAAATTTTTCGTGGATCCTCCATCATGAACGTAATGAGTTGACGCAAAATGGCGCGAAACTCCTCGTCGACTTGCTCATCTTGACGTACGATATAGGCTGCGGCGTTTAAATCCAATCTTGCGAATGCATCCAGAGCTTGATGAAGCATATCGAGTGCGATTTCAGCCACGTGTTTGACCTCCACGAAGCGAGGTGTATGTGAGCGATCTGCTGCATAAATAAGTCTTGCCATACGCGCAATTTTCGCCGCTTCGTCCCCGATTCGTTCAAGATCGGTAATCGTCTTGATGACAGTCATGATCATGCGTAAATCACTTGCTGTCGGTTGTCGGCGCGCAATAATTTGACTGCAAATTTCATCAATCGAAACTTCCATTGCATTGACGCGATGGTCATTCGCAATCACCTGATCGATGGTAGCTTCGTTACCACCAATCAATGCTTCGAGCGCTTGCTCAATTTGCTCTTCTACGATCCCGCCCATCTGCAATACACGCGTCCGAACTTCCTCAAGATCCGCATCAAATCGTTTCGATATATGTTCTTTGTTAACCATACGATACCCTTTTTAAGTGATCAGATTCACTAATTGTCAGATGTATTGATAACCATTTCATGACAAATTGCAGTATGGTGTTAAATCGTAATCGTTTCCACACTGTGATCAGTGCCAAGTAATAGCGTATTCGCTGCTTTTCTTGCAAATAAGCCGTTGGTTACCACCCCTGTGAGTTGATTGAGTGTTGTTTCAAGCTCAACCGGGTTAAGAATTTGCAAACCATGCACATCCAAGATAATGTTTCCATTGTCTGTTACAAAATCTTGCCTCAAAGCAGGGTGTCCCCCTAAATATGTAATTTCGCGTGCGACGTAGCTACGTGCCATCGGTATGACTTCGATAGGAAGTGGAAAAGCGCCTAACACATCGACTAATTTGCTCTGATCAGCGATACAAATAAATTTTCTAGCAACAGCTGAAACAATCTTTTCTCGCGTCAATGCGCCCCCACCGCCCTTAATCATATGTAAATGCTTGGTAATTTCATCAGCACCATCAATATAGACAGGCAAGTCAGTAACCGTATTCAAATCAAGCACCTCGATTCCATGATTTTTAAGGCGTTGAGCCGTTACATTCGAGCTAGCAACGGCTCCTTCAATTTTATGCTTAATTTTTGCGAGTTCATCAATGAAATAATTTGCGGTAGAGCCTGTGCCTACACCGACAATCGAGCCGACTGGGACATATTGAATTGCAGCAGCGGCAGCAGCGCGTTTTTGTTCATCTTGCGTCATGTTGTTCCTATTCCGAGATCAATAATTGATAGATAGTCTATTAGCGATGAATCTATCGATCATGCTATTGCAGTCCTAACTAACTCGCATTGGTTTAAAATGATAAAGTTAATCGATTAAACTTTGTATCATAACCCTATGAATGACAGCCGTGTTGATTTTGTAGTATGAATGTTATTAAACTGCTCCCAGATGAATTAATCAATCAGATTGCGGCGGGCGAAGTCATCGAACGGCCTGCTTCTGTTCTCAAAGAGATTCTCGAAAATGCTGTGGATGCCGGTTCCACGGAAATCAATATTCATCTGATGCAAGGCGGACTTAAATTGATTCGTATTACTGATGATGGAATCGGTATATCAAAAGAAGATCTTCCTTATGCGCTAACTCGCCATGCAACCAGTAAAATCAGTAGTCAAGAAGATCTGCAGAAGATCGTCAGCCTGGGTTTTCGCGGGGAAGCGCTTGCCAGCATAGCTTCAGTGTCACGCCTGTCACTTACCAGCTTTCAAACTGGTAGCCAGCATGCTTGGGAAATTCAAACTGAAGGGAGTGAAACGATTGCGATGCAACCTGCTGCAGGATCATTTGGTACTACACTGGAAGTTCGAGATTTGTTTTTCAATATGCCTGCACGGCGAAAATTTCTAAAATCCGAGTCAACCGAATTTGCCCACTGCGAAGGGATTTTTCAGCGCATTGCTTTATCGAATCCAAACGTTGCCTTCAACCTATACCATAATGGAAAATTGCGCAGTCACTTGGCAACTGCGGACATGCCCGAGCGCATTAAACAGATGTTAGGTGAGGAGTTCAGGGAAACCGCGATTTTCATTGCTGAAGCGGCTGCAGATATTCAACTTCAAGGACTAATATCTAGGCCGACTTTCTCACGAACAACTCGTGAAATGCAGTATTTCTTTGTGAATGGTCGTTTTGTCAAAGACAAGCTCTTGAATCATGCTATCCGTGAAGCTTATCGTGATGTGCTTCATTTAGATCGTCATCCAGCTTATGTAATTTATCTTCGTATCAATCCCGATAATGTGGACGTCAATGTTCATCCGACTAAGATTGAGGTGCGTTTTCGCGATGCGCGCGCTGTCCATCAGTTTATTTTTCATACTATTCATAAAGCGCTAGCTACTGGTCACAGTGAAATGAATGAAACGAATTTGCCAGATGCTACGCATCAATTCGGTACTATTTCTCGTGATATTCAAAAAACACCATTGCGTTACAGCCCAAACCAGCAAGTTAATTTACCACTACAACCTGCCGCGCAACCTTCTGTATTCTACCAAACACTATTTGGTGAGAAATCGTATAAAAGCATTACCACTCCTACCTTATCCACGCAACATGAACCGCATCCACCTGATTTCTTAGGACATGCGCTAGGACAATTACTCGGTATTTATATTTTGGCTCAGAGTAATCAAGGTTTGATTATCGTCGATATGCATGCTGCTCATGAAAGGATTGTTTATGAGAAACTTAAGCAAGCGCTTGACCAACAAACCCTACCGATACAGTCTTTACTGATGCCACATTTATTCCATGCTGACCCACTCGATATTACGACCGCTGAAGAAAATATACCGCTGTTAAATCAACTCGGATTTGAGATTACCGTAACATCTCCCACTTCGCTGACGGTTCGTGCGATACCCGCTATCTTAAAAGACGCAGATATCTCAAAATTAGTTAGCGAATTACTAGAAGATATTCGTTCGTACGGCTCCAGCCAGGTATTGGCGAGTAATCGCAATGAAATTCTAGCAACGATGGCCTGCCATAGCGCAGTCAGAGCCAACGCACTATTAACCATCGAAGAAATGAACGCACTTTTGCGCGAAATGGAAAAAACTGAACGTTCCGACCAATGCAATCATGGTAGACCTACCTGGTTTGCACTTAGCCTCGATCAGCTCGATAAGCTATTTATGCGCGGGAACTGAAATTGCTCTACAGCCTGATTTTTTCAACCAAACCATAGAGCATTCCCCCCTCTTAATATTTCGAGCTTTCTTCTACCGATCTTGCCTTACCGCCACCTTCTTGTGCATCTGCTGGAATTTGATGGAAAGGTTGAATCGTTTTTCCATACTCTTCAGGGTTAGGTGTCTCAGGCGCTGATGGTTTACCACAGGCTACTAATGCTGCACATGCTAAGATTGTGAAAAAGCACTTAATTTTCATAAAAACCCCTTTAGCTCACTCGCTAGTAATTGATGTTGTTATAGGAAACTACCAGCCTATGGTAGCTATAAATTTTTTGTGAAACATTGATCTTAATCAAATTTCTAAGAAATACTTAGTCAGCTAAAAAATAAAGGGGGGGCTTTGTGCAGATGTATTCCCTATCTATTTTTTTGGCTCACATAAGTTCCAATAATACTTGAGAATAACCCTTCTGGTTCAAAATAATTAATACTTGTTGGCGCGCTTAATGTATCGATTCGGTATGGTTCAATGTCAGTTGGCATTTTGTCTCGGGAAAATTTTTCTAACTGTGCCTCGCTTCTGAAGGCCCATCGATTGCTAATTGGTCAATAGAGATAAGTTTAATAGAGGTTTTCTTTTTGTTCTAGATCAGGTGTAGGAAAAGCGAGAATAGGAATTGCTAAATCTCTTCTAGAAATTTCGAATCCAGCAAACACTTTATTGGAAAAATGAGTATCAAATCCAACCTCCATCCTTCTCGCCTTTGTATCATTGGGATCATCAAACAGTTGGTTAAATCCTGGACTTGTCGGAAAATTCAAATATTTTCGGAGAAAATGAAAGCTCTGACCACGTGACTCTGTCAGTCGTAAAATTTTTAATAAATTCTGCTTGAAACTGTTTTTTTCACCTTCAAACCGTTTGATTTTGCAGATTGAAGGCGAATTTGTCCTATGTGTGGCATAACGTAATTCGATCAACACCGAGTGTCATGAGTCGTTTGAGATTGAACATCAGCGCACGAATACCCACTTGAAACTGTACTTTCATCAATCCACGATAGCGGGCTTTTTTATTGCGATGCGCAAATACCCGTTCATAAGGTGCGCGTATGGTGGATAACCAACGATCTTTTTTACGGTTTTTCTCTTTTATGTTGTTTCGCTTGATCGCTGCATCATGGCAGCCTTTTCGCTTCGGTGCTGTTCTCACAGGCTTGAAACCGTATCTCTTATCGGCATAAACTGCACCCCCCAGTGGAGCAGACATGACGAAAATCATCTGCGTTGGTTACATCGGCAGAAGTCGCTGCAATCTTGTTGATTAAACCACTTTGCATATTGACCGAAGCATGTTCCTTGTAGCCAAATCAGTATTTTTGCTTGCCTTTGCAGCCGAGCCGCATTTGCTTGTCCGCCGCAACTTTTCCGACCGTCTGGTTGTTGAATTGATCCAGCCCTTGTTGGATTGCCCGGTCTCGATCATCCCAGAGGTGAATACAAAGATTGATAGGTCCGGCTTAATTCAGAAAATGCCTATGAACTATTCTCAGTGTTTTTCATCTTATATAGCAAGATCAATAGGATAATGAGGTAGGTGATGAAAGGCAAAGGAATGACTTTGATGGATTGGCAGAAACAGTATGGAACAGAA
>WBZN01000407.1_pt1 | contig 36410 bp, 31 predicted proteins | sample 5204281 | NCBI WGS metagenome assembly WBZN01 (sample SAMN12344347, study PRJNA552823) | activated sludge metagenome | biome: Activated sludge suspended growth; feature: Nitrification reactor; material: Wastewater; isolation source: activated sludge from nitrification reactor of wastewater... | reverse complement strand
ATCCTGTTCCTGTTCTTCGGCCACAGTATCGGTTTGCTGACGCCGCATGCGCTGTACGAACCGTTCATCTCGCCGGCGCACAAGCAGTTGCTGGCGGTCAGTGCTGGCGGGGTGGCGGGGGCGTTCTGCTTCGTCGGCCTGTCGATGCTGCTGTGGCGTCGCATCGCCGACCCGCGCATCCGGCTGACCAGCCATCGCACCGACATCGCCATCCTGGTGATCCTGTGGGTCCAGCTCAGCCTGGGCATGGTGACGTTGCCGCTGTCGTTGACGCATGCCGACGGCAGCGTGATGTTGATCCTGGCCGACTGGGCCCAGCGCATCGTCACCTTCCGTCCATTGGCGACCAACCTGATCGGGCTGTCCTGGATCTACAAGATCCACATGGTGCTGGGCATGACCATCTTCCTGCTGTTCCCGTTCAGCCGGCTGGTGCACATCTGGAGCGGCTTCGCATCGTTGATGTACCTGTTCCGGCCGTACCAGCTGGTGCGTTCGCGCCGGCTGAACCTGCCGCCGGGTCAGGACACGCCGCAGCGCGTGCTCTGAAGTCCAAGGCCCGCGGACGATGGCTACTGGTGATCCCGAGGAATCGTATCCGTCCAGGATTTCTCCCGCACCAGCACGCCGTCCTTCAACAGCCGCCGGTTTCCCGTGTAGTGGAAGTTCTGGCGGTCGCTGCGCCATTCCGCGGTGCTCTCCCAGCGCAGTGTCCGGTCCTTGAGCTTCACGGTGATGCTGTACTCCCCGCGCACCGACGTGCTCTCCGGGTGATGATCGTTCGAGCGGTGCGTGATGAGGTCCGTGTTGATGAGCTCGCCCCAGGGGAAGCGCTCGGCGCTGTTGTTGATGGCGATCACCTTCGCATCGCCGGTGCGCGGGTCGCGCTCGATGGAGGCGATCTCGCCGTAGCCCGAGGGAGTGCCGGTATCGATTTTTCCGTAACCCGGCAGGTAATCGCCGGGGTCCGCGATGGGCTCGAAGGCGGGTGCGGGCCGGGACGGACCGGCGGGCATCACCGGCAGCACCAGTTTCGTGCCCTCGGTTCCCAGGTACAGCGTGGTCGTCATCGCAAAGGGTGTCGGCCACAGCATGGGCCATTGCGCATTGGACACGCAGAAGCGCAGCCGGTGCCCGGCCGGGAACACCCACGACGTGAAGTGCATCTCGATGTCGAGCGCAAACCTCTCGCCCGGCACGAGCGCCTGCGGTTCACGCGCCGAGACGCGATGCGCTCCGTTCTGCGCCGCGGAGGCAACCAGCGTGGTCGTGCCGTCGGGTGCGACGTCCTCGAGCCGCACGATCCAGTCCGCCTGCGGTACGTCGGCCGACACCTGGAGCAGGGCATGCGGCAGTCCCAGGATCTCCAGGCTCGCGGCCAGCGGCGTTGAATCGAACGTGAGGCTGAAGGCATCGCTCGGACGTTGATCGGGCGCCACATCGCCGAACCACATGACGGGCCCTCCGGCCTCCACGCCACTGGTGGGCACGTAGCGCAGCGCGAGGCTGACCGGTGCCGGTGCAAGATCCGAAAGTGACCGGTCATCGCGCGCGAACATCACCTGTTCGCGGGTGCGCGCGATGGGCCAGCCGTCCTCGTAGCGCCATGCGCCCGGTGCGGACTCGAGGTAGGGGCCTGGCGGATGCCATTGCCGGACGTACACGGCCAGGCGCGGCTCATCCATGATGCCGGTGTCGCGGCCCTTGAGCCAACGATCGAACCAGCGAACCGCCTCGTGCCGGAACTCGAATCCCGGCTTCGGATACGGCTCGTGCGGAAAGGTGTGGTTCCATGCGCCGACGATGGCCTTCACCGGGGCACGCAGGTGTTCGAGCATGCGCGGCACGCTGTCGCGGTAGCCATCGTACCAGCCGCCGATCACGAAGGTCGGGACCTGGATGGACTCGTAGCGCGTCTTGAGGGAGGTGCGGTCCCAGAACGGACCGTCGCGCTGCTGGCGCTTGTACGTCAGCCCCCAGGGCGGCTGGTCGAAGCGGTTGGCGAAATACTCCTCGTCGATGCGAAACTCCGGCGCACCCGGCATCGCATTGCGCAGGTCCTGGTTCATCTCCCAGTCGTCGACGTGCATGATGCCGTCCATGAAATGGACGTCGTCCTGGTAGAGATCGTCGGTGGCATCCACCGCGAGGATGGCCTTCAGGGCAGGCGGCCGGCGCATCGCCATGTGGATCGAGTTGAACCCGCCCCAGGAGATGCCGAACATCCCGATCTTGCCCGTCGAGTACGACTGCTTCGCGAGCCAGGCGATCACCGCATCGCCGTCCTGGTTCTCGATGTCGCTGTACTCGTACGGGATGAGCTTGCCTTCGCTGTTGCCGGTGCCGCGGATATCCACGCGCGCGACCACGTATCCGCGCCGGACGAACCAGGCATACAGCGGATAACGCTCGCCTCGCCCCTCGGTCTTGCGGTACGGCAGGTATTCGAGCAGCACGGGGAAACGCCCCCCTTCGCCCTTGCCCTTGGGTCGCCAGATGTCGGCCGCGAGCCGAACGCCGTCGGGCATGGGAATGGAGGCCTCCTCCATGCGAACGCCGTACACCGGCGGTGAGGCGGGAAGCGGGTGGGGCCGATCCTGTGAATGACCGGCCGCGAGGCAGGACACGAGGCACAGCGCCAGGGTGACACGCCGCTTCATGCCCGGGACTCTAACACGCGCTCGTCGCTCCCTGGCGCAGGAGCCTCTCGCTCTCTCGCAATGCCCGGTTCTTGATCCGCTCGAAGACAGGCGTCTCGATGGCCTGGACCTCGGGACGGTCCGCGTACCAGCCGACCAACGCCAGGTCGCGGATGAGCAGGAAGGCCTCCAGCAGTGTCTCGTCCTGTGCCCCGAGGGGCCTCACCCTGCGATAGGCCTCCAGCAGTGCCTGGCAGCGCTGCGCGTATCCGGGCTGATCGGCGAAGGCCTTGAGGGCCGAGGCGATGTCGTAGTGGTACCAGCCGAATCCGGCATCGTCGAAGTCGATGGCGCCGAGCGAATCGCCCTCGATGAGCAGGTTCTCGGCGTGCAGGTCCGAGTGCACCATGCCGTACACAGTCGGGTCGCGGGGAAGCGTCCGTAGCTGCGCACGCAGGCGGTGACGGGCTTCGCTCAGGGCCTCGCGCTCGCTTGCCGCCAAGGCGGGGTGTTCCCAGAAGCGGCCCCAGAGTGGCTGCTCGCCCAGCAGTCCCTCGACATCGTAGTGGGGACGCTGAATGTCACGGGGAGCGCGCCAATGACGTGAATGCTCGTGCAGGCGTGCGAGCAGCGTGCCCATCAAGGCGGCGATGCGGTTCTGCAAGCTCTCGTCGGCATCCCGACGCAGCACGTCTGCCAGCGGCTCCCCGGGAATCCAATCCAGGAGCCCCGCGTACCGGCGCTCGCTGGCATCGACCTCGACCGGCACGTAGGCAACTCCGGTGGGTGCCAGGCGACGCCGAGGCACGGAGATGCCAGCGTCGGTGAGCGAGTCCGTCCAGGCACGTTCGGATTCGAGCTCGGCCAGTGTCCGGTAACCCGGCCGGTGCAGGCGCAGGACCAGCTCCGCACCGCCGTCGGCATCGACCGCGCGGAAGGTGATGTTTTCCGAAACCTGGTGCAGTCGAACGTCCGCGGGCCGGATGCCGAAGCCTTCGAGCGCCGCGCGCGCCGCCGGCCCGTAGCGATCCGTCATCGGAGCGCTCATGCGCGCAATGGCTGCGCTCGATCCATGACCTTGTCGAATGCCGCGAGGAAGGCCCGCGCCTCGCTTTCCTCGAGCACCAGCGGTGGTCGCACCTTGACCTGGTTGCCCAGTGCGCCGTTGGTGCCGGTGAGAAATCCTTCCTGTGCGAGCGCGTCCACGATGCGCGCGGCTGCGTCGCGGTCCGGCGCACGACCCTCGCGATCCTTGACGATTTCGATGTTGATGAACAGCCCGTGGCCGCGCACCTCGCCCATCATCGGCCAGCGACCCTCGCGCGAGCGCAGTTCCGCCTGCAGCATCGAGCCCACCGTCGCGACGTGCTCGACCAGCCCGCGGGATTGGATCTCATCGAGCACGGCGAGGCCCGCGGCGGCTTGCAGCGGACTCGACGCACAGGTGTTGAAGTAGCGGCTGCGGGATCGGAAGCGCTCGATCAGCTCGGCACTCGCGGCGGTGGCCGCCAGCGGCAGGCCGTTGCCCATGGGCTTGCCGGTGACGACGATGTCCGGCCTGATACCGGCAACTTCGTAACCCCACCACCGGCCCGTGCGTCCGTACCCAGCCTGCACCTCGTCGGCAATCACCAAGCCCCCGGCCCGGCGTACGCGCTCGGCCACCTTGCGAAGAAACCCTTCCGGCATGCGCGGCGTGCCTTCGTTGGCGAGGATGGAGCAGACCAGCATGGCGGCGATGCCGCCTCCCTGTTCCAGCGCGACGATGGCGGATTCGGTCCTTTGCCAGTAGTACTCCTCGGCGGAACGATTGCCCGCGGCCTCAGGCACCCGGTACAGGTCCGGCAGCGCAAAGGAGCGCACCTCGGCATTGGCGGATTGATCCGGGTCGACCTCGGTGAGCTGCGACACCAGCGTGCTGTTGCCGTGATAGGCCCCCTCGCAGCAGAGGATCCCGCGCTTGCCCGTGGCCGCGCGCGCGACCTGCAGCGCGATCTCGTTGGCCTCGGTGCCGCTGCAACTGAACACCACGTTCTGTATTGCCTCATCGTGCAGCGCGAGGTATCGCTCCGCGAAGCGCACGATGTCCTCGTGCAGGTAACGGCTGTGGACGTTCAGCGTGGCCTGCGCGCGGCTCATCGCCTCCACCACGCGCGGGTTGGCATGCCCCACGCACGGCACGTTGTTGTAAAGATCCACGTAGCGGCGGCCCTGCGCATCGAACAGGAACGCACCCTCGCCGCGCACGATCTGCAACGGTTCGGAGTAGAACAGGGTGGCGCCGCGGCCGAAGGCGCGGTTGCGCCGCTCGAGAAGGCTCTGGTCGGTCGTCATCCGGCTAGTGTATTCGATCAAGGCCCCGTACGATGACCCGGCGCCTGCTTCGTGAGAAGGCATGTCGAAGTCAATTACCGCCGCCGCGCTGCCGCTGTTGATTTTCCTGCTCTCGGGCTGCGAGCGGCTGGCCTTCGTCGCGGCCAACGTGCCCACCCATTTCCAGCATCTGTCGCGGTCGGCGAATCTCGTCTACGAAGCGCAAGGGCGGCAGAGGCTGGACGTGTACGCCCCACCGGGAGCCACCGCGACGCCGGTGATCCTCTTCCTGCATGGTGGTGGCTGGAACAGCGGTTCGAAGGATGAGTACCGCTTCATCGGCGCCACGTTCGCGAAGCAGGGCTGGGTCACCGTCATTCCCGATTATCGGTTGTATCCGAAGGTCAGGTTCCCCGCCTTCGTCGAGGATGCCGCCGCGGCGCTCGCCTGGACCCGGGCCCACGCGGCCGAACACGGCGGTGACCCTGAGCGAATCTTCCTCATGGGGCACTCCGCTGGCGCACACATCGCGATGATGCTGGCCCTCGACAGGACGTTCCTGGCGGCCCAGCCGCCGTGGCTGAAGGGCGTCATCGGGCTCGCCGGGCCCTACGATTTCCTGCCTTTCACGCGGCCGTACATGAACGATGTGTTCGGACCGCCCGAGCGGTTCGCATCCTCCCAGCCCATCAATTTCGCGCGCGCGGATGCACCGCCCCTGCTGCTGATCCATGGACTGGCGGATACGACCGTGCGGCCGCGCAACAGCCGGAACCTCGCGGCACGGATCAGCGCGCTCGGCGGAAGCGCGGAACTGCGGCTGTACGAAGGCGTGGATCACGGCGACATCCTGGCGGCGCTTTCCCTGCCGGGCCGGCGGCGGGCGCCGACGCTGGCCGATGTGGTCCGCTTCGTTTCAGTCCATTCAAGGCCGGAGCCCGTGTTGCCGGAACACCGCCAACTGGTCTCCCCCACCATGGACCCGCCGGAGCCGCTGACCCGTTCCGCACAGCACACACGTTCGTCCGTAGCGAGCGGCCCGTGGCGCAGAGCCCGGCAACCAGCCTCTTGAGCGCCTGCAGCTCTTTCCCAGGGAAAGCCGAGCATGGCGGCATGCCAGTGTGGGCGCCACCAAAGAGGCACCATTCAAATCCGCAGCGCCGCCGACTGCCAGAGCTCACCGCTTCGGCCACACGGGTCGATTGTGTGCGCAGAGCGGAATAGTTCATGTTCCTGTCACCAGACCGACTCCCTTCAGCAGGCTAGCCATGATGTCGCTTGCTTCGCGTTGGCGTAGCACGCGCCGATCGCGCTGGTCCGCGTCATTGCCAAGCTCGAATCGCGCGACGGCCACCGGGCCATCCTTCGTATACCCCGCGGCGCCCGGTTCGTCGACGAATCGCCTGCGCAGGATTTCGAGTGCTGATCGAATGACCGCGCCGTGCTTACTCTCGGTCTGTGCACGAAATGCCGCCGCAACACCAGCCACACCCTCGGGCCGGTGGCTGATCGTGTACACGAGGTCGTGCGCATCTTTGGGCTCCAGCCGGTCTTCATAGGCGAAAGCCTTCAGGCAGGTGAAGCTCACGATGTTCGCATGTTTGATGGTCACCTCGGCAACGCCTCTTTCGTCGAGCAACTCCACCCGGACCTGTTTTTCATCGAACAGGTCGAAGACGATGGATGAATGAGGGACGTTGAGCGCCGAGATGTTTCCCTTCGTCGGCAGCTCCTGCACCCGACCGCCGCGCATCGCCGGGTCATCGGCGAGAAATTCGAGGATCATGGTGGCGCCGCGCTCGGTCTTGGTCTGCCAACGCCACGAAACCCTCGTGCCACTGTCGCTGTAGCCTCGCTCAAAGCCCAGTCGCTGCATATTGCGCTCGAGCGTCTCGTAGGCGCCTGTATCAGCCAGGATCTGCAGGTCGATGACCACGTCGACATCCATACCAGCACACGCTCGCAGTCGGCCGTGTGCTGCGCAGTGTAGCCGCCGATGTGCTGAGGCTTCGGCATCAGAACGCAATCCGCTCGCGACGAAGATGCTGCGAGAGTTCCTTGGCTCGCCCCTCGCTGCGTTGCAGATCTAGGTAGACCTGAATCGGGCTGGCCAGCCAAGTCCCCTCGATCTGCTTGCGGAACAACAGGTCGCCGGCGGACTTGGTTTCGAGCACGGAAAAGTTCGCGCCTTCCTCCACCACCCGTGCGTTGAGCGCTGCGAGCCCAGACTTCAGAGCGGCACCGTTCATCGCACGGCACTTCACTTGCGAGAGGCTTGAGAGAAACGGTGCGTAGGCTTGCGCGGCCGCTTCAAAGCTCACGGCATAGGTCACGTCGTGTAACAAGAATGCCCGCGTCACGGCCTCCAGCAGCTGCTCGGCATGCAGCGACGGCAGAAAGTAGCGGTGAAACACCGGCGGCTTGAGCGCGCTCACGTACTCGACCCATTGATCGAGCAAGCGTCCGGGCTCGCGTAGCTGTCGCCCCTTGTGTGTTCCCTGTTCGCTCGGAACGATGAACTCCAGCCGTTCGAGTTCCGTCATCACCTGTGAAACGGTCGCGGGTGATGCTTGCGCGCGCTCGGCCAACTCCTTCCCTGTCAGCCACTCGCGGGGATGTAGCAGCAATGCATGGATGACCTGGGCGCGGCGGCCGGTGAACAGCGAGCCAATGGCCTTGGCGATGGACTTTGGCGGCGGCTTGTCGATGTAGACATAGGCGCCGGGGGCGGGTAGGTACAGGCTCCCGCCTCGATCGAAGTAGCCGACGCCCTCGGCCTTGAGAAGTTCCTTGGCGCCGGGCGAGAGCGATTCGGCGGCTATCATCCGCAATATCGCCAAGCCATCGTGAGCGCTGGCGGATCGATCCATGCGCCACAGCACTTCGCGCGCATCGCGCGGAAAGAGCTCGCGCTTGGCCTCGACGCGTAGGGCGTATTGTCGGCCACCCATCTCCAGGGAGATTTCGGCGTCCGGTCGGTAGCCAGAAGGGGTGCTGGGGCCCTCAAGAGAGCGCACGGCCGCGTGCACCCCGGGCAGCGCCTGCAGGGCGTCAAGCAGCGATTCGACTATCTGCCTTTCGGGCTGCAAGATTGAGGTCATAAGAGGAATTTACTGCCCAGTGAATGCAGCCATTCTGTCAAAAATTCTTCAGAAAAGCTATATTTACTGTTCAGTAAATCAACGGTGACCTGGGTCGACTCGCCCACGGTCTCGAAGCGCACGTCCACTTCGGTTCGCTCGCCGGGGCCGAAGTTGGAGAGCCGCCACTCGAAGCGCAGGTGTTCCGGCGGCTCCCAGTCCAGCACCCGGCCGTATTCGTGGGCCGGTCCGCCATCTTCGCGCGATACCGCGATGCTGACCATCACCCGCGCCTGGTCGGTGTTCACTCGACGGAAGAGCGAGACCGCAGCCGCGCCGCGAGTGGCGGAACGACGGGGAGCGAGATGAAGAAGACGAGGTGATACCACAGAGGAAAGCGCGCCCACATCGACAGATGCACGGGCACGAAAAACACCAGCAGGATCAGTCCCGAGATGAGCGGCGCCCGGACGGCATCGCCGGCGATGCGCGCGGCCACCCAACCGCAAGCGGCGCTGGAGGCGACGGCCAGCAGCAGTCGTCCCACCTGCATGGGGACGGTGAAGTTCATCGAAGCCTCGACTTCACGGTATCCCGGCAGGAACTGGCGAAGCAGCAGGTTGCCCAGCGTGGCGACGGCGAGCCAGGCGAACAGGCCCAATCCCACACCGGGGACGGTGCGCATGGCGGTGGTGCGACTCATGAGCGCCTCGTTCCCGCGCGGTGCCGGGCGCGGCCTTCCACATGGGCCTTGAAGGCCGCGAGTTGATCGGACCAGAGGCTGCGGATGGACTCCACCCAGCCATCGAGCGGATCGAACCCTTCGGGCCGCAGCCGGTAGAGCCGCACGCGCGCATCGTGCTCGGGTTCATCATCGGTGATGAGGCCGCTCCTGCGCAGGACCCGCAGATGCCGGCTGAGTGCGGGAGGCGTCATGTCGAGCGCCGCCGAGAGTTCTCCGGCACGATGAGGCCGGCGCCTCAGCAGCTCCACGATCCGGCGGCGGGTGGGCTCGGCGAGTGCGCCCAAGGCGGCATCGACGGGTGAGGAATTCATGCGCGGCTGCGCAGACGTTGGGTGAACCACCACAGGTGATCCTCGAGGTCGAGTGCGCCGTAGCTGCGGTCGGCCCAGTAGTCCTCGCCGTACTCCAGTTCGCTGTGTTCGATGCTCCCGTCTGCGCCTTCGATGCGCAGCCGGATGGTGAAGCCGAAGGCGCGGCACAGCCAGTCGATGGCGGCCGCTGCATCGCGGTAGTAGAGGCTGGAGGAAATGCGGGGCCAGTCCGGCGGGGTTGGTTTCAAGGTTCGCTCCGGTGAGGCAGGCGAATCATTGATAACCAATCTAGCAATAGTTAACGACAACCTCAACTAATGCGTGAAATGCAGACCCGGCAGGACATTGATTCCGAAGCCGGTATTCCGAATCGTGGCTTTATGTGGCAGGCTCCATAGGCTCGATACTCGATCCGCACATGTCGCGCCTTCACATTCTTGCATGGGCCCTTCTGTCGAACGTTCTTGCCGTGTGCGTGTCGACTGGCGCGCTTGCACAGGGGCCGACGCGTGCGTCGGGTGTGCTCGTCCACCATCCTGCGGACGTGCGGTCCGCCGAAGCCTGGAAAGGGCACATCTTTACGGTCGATGGAGTTCCGCTCCTTCCATCGGACGCCGTCCCGGAGGCAGTGCTGCTGAAGTACGTGGGCCGGCGCGTTGCCGTCATCGGGCGCTGGTACGCGGGGACCGTCGCCGATCCGACTGTGCAGATACTGGTGGGCCAGGCGCCCGTCGACACGCCGGGCAGTCCGCCGGCGACGCGCGGCGATGGACTTATCGTCGATGCGCTGCAGGAGCTGACGCCGGACGTCGCAACGACGATGCACGCTTGGCGTACCTATGCCAACGCGAAGTACGGCTACCGGATCAGCCATCCGGACGAATTCGAACTCATCCTGACCGGACTCGAGCATGAGCGCGACGGCAGGACCTTTCGCATCGTTCGCCGCAACCATGCGGCGCCCGTTCCAACGCTGGACGTGCAACTGGAACCGAACGCGCCCCTCGAGCCGGGCACGTCTGTGTTGGGCAGCAGTTTCGATCGCACGGTCACGCGCATGCCCATCGTGCTCGACGGGCGCAACGGGACGGAGAGCGTGTATCGCTTCAAGTCCAGCGGGGAAGTTGCTTCGATCGTGATCGACCTCGGCGCGGTTCGGTTCCTCTTCACGGCAAGCGCCGATACGCAGGACTTTCGCGCGACGCCGTGGTGGCAGGTCATCCAGTCGTTTCAACTGGGCCGCTGACGCTCGAGCATTCGTCCATGGTGACGAACTTCGCCCTTATCTCGGTCCCTTACGATTCCGCAGGCACGGCCGTCGGCACCGCGCGGGCACCCGCGGTGCTACGAGCGCATGGCCTGCTGGAAAAGCTTCGGACCGTAGCGAAGGTCACTGATCTTGGGGAGCTTCCGATCGCGCCTTCCGGAGAACAGAGAGATCAAAAAAGCGGTTTGATCGGTGAGGCCACGCTGCTCGAGATGCTCGATCGGCTCGAGTCCTTGCTGATCCCTGCGCTTCGCGCAGGCGCATTTCCCCTGCTTGTTGGTGGTGACTGTCCAATCCTGCTTGCGGGGTGGGGGGGGGCGGGCTGTGATGTCGAGATGCGCTTTCAACCGCGGCGATGCCGGCCGTCGATTACAAGGTGCCTGGAGCCCTGGACTGGGTCGCAGGGATTCGCACCTTGTCCGCGCACGGCGAGTTTTCGGCGCCGGCACTTTAGACGATGCCAGTCCCCGGTCCGAGCGTCTTGCGTTCCCGCGCCTTGCGCGCCCGATAGCCGCTGGCGCGATAGGCGGCGAGCACATCAAGGGCCCCGCCGGCCTCGACCCGCGCCTTCGCGAGGATCGGTGACACGTCGAGGTTGTAGGCGCGGCGCAGCGCCTGGAAGGCCATCATGGTGTCATTCGCCTCCTGCGCGGCGCGCAACGCGGCGCGATCCACCAGCAGCGCCTTGGTGAAGCTTGCGGCGATGGCCTCGGCTGAACTCAGCATGGACTCGATGGGGTCGGTCACGTTGTGCGACTGGTCGATCATGTAGCTGGGGTCGAAGCCTTCGCGCGGGTTCAGCTCGGCTTCGATGAGCTCGTTGAACACGAGAAAGAGCTGGTGAGGATTGATCGCCCCCGAGTCGAGATCATCATCGCCGTACTTGCTGTCGTTGAAATGGAAGCCGCCGAGCTTGCCGAAGCGGTGCAGCCGCGCGACGATCTGCTCGATGTTGGTGTTCGGGGCATGGTGGCCGAGGTCGACGAGGCACTTGGCCTTCGGCCCCAGTTGCTGGGCCGCGAGGATGGAGCTGCCCCAGTCGGAGATCACCGTGGAGTAGAACGCCGGCTCGTACAGCTTGTGTTCGAGCAGCATGCGCCAGCCATCGGGGAGCACCGCGTAGATCTTCGATGCTGACTCGAGGTAGCGGTCGAGACTGCGTCCCAGGTCCTGCTGCCCGGGGAAATTGGTGCCATCCCCCACCCAGACGGTGATGTCCCTGGAGCCGAGCTCCACGCCGATGCGGATGCACTCGAGGTTGTGCTCCACGGCCTGCTGGCGGGTTGCGGCGTCAGTGGATGACAGCGACCCCGTGGCGTAGGTGTGCGCCTGCCCCGGCTGGTCCTGGAAGGTGTTGGAATTCACGGCGTCAAATGCGAGGCCGCAGCCTGCGGCCTCCGCGCGCAGGGCCTTGTAATCACCGACGCGGTCCCAGGGGAAATGCGGGGACACGCGTGGCGTGATGCGGCAGAGCTGCTGGACCAGCGCGCAGTCCTCGAGCTTCTCGTGGATGTTCGTCGGCTGGCCGGCGAGGGAGAACTTGGCGAAGCGCGTGCCGCCGCGGCCCGCGCCCCAGGTGGGCACGGCCACCGAGAAGCGCGCGACGCGCGCCTTGATCTTGCCGATGTCGACGCCGCGACGGTCCAGCTTTTTCCCGAGCGCGGCGTAGTCTTCCTCGAGCGCGGCGAGCCCGGGCGCATTGGAGGCGGTGATCTGGTCCTGCGACAGGGGAAGCTTGGTGGTCATGTCGGCATCCTTCTGATATGCCATCGGATTCGCGGTGGTGACTTGCGGCGTCAGCGCGTGAACGCCTGCGCGTTCCCCGCATCGACATTGAGCATGTTGCCCGTGGACTTCGAGGACAGGTCACCGGCAAAGAAATACACCGCCTCGGCGATGTCCTCGGGCAACACATCGCGCTTGAGCATGGAGCGCTGGCGGTAATGTTCCTCGAGCTCGGCGCCGGCGTCGATGCCGTGGGCGCCGGCGCGTTCGCGGCGCCAATCCCCGTCCCAGATGCGCGAGCCGCGAATGACCGCATCGGGATTGACGACGTTGACCCGGATGCCGGCCGCAGCGCCCTCGAGGGCGAGGCAGCGCGCCAGGTGGTTGGCCGCAGCCTTGGCCGACGCATAGGCGCTGGCATTGGTGGCAGCGGCCACGCCGTTCTTCGAGCCGATGAACACGATGGAGGTCCCGCCCTGCTCCTTCATGCGCTTCATCAGCGGAAAGGCCGCGCGGGCGGTGAGGAAGTAGCCTTCCGCTAGCACGTCGTGGTTACGCCGCCACAGCGCCAGCGTGGTTTCCTCGAGCGGCGCGGATGAGGCGATGCCGGCATTGGCCACCAGGATATCGAGGCCGCCGAATTCGCGTGCGCAGGCCTCGAAGGCCGCCTGCACCTGCACTTCGTCCGTCACGTCGCACACAATGGCGCGCATCGGGTCGGCGCCGAAGCGCCGGGCGAACCCGGCACGGACCTGCTCGAGCGGCTCGCCGTCGCGATCGGCCAGCATCACGCAGGCGCCCTCGGACAGCAGGCGCGCGGCCGTGGCGGCGCCGATGCCGCCCGCTCCGCCCGTGACCAGCGCGATGCGCCCGACCAGGGGTCTCGGCGGTGGCATGCGCTGGAGCTTCGCTTCCTCGAGCAGCCAGTACTCGATGTCGAAGGCTTCCTGTTCATCGAGGCCGAGGTACCCGCCGAGCGCTTGAGCACCGCGCATGACGTTGATGGCGTTGCCGTAGAACTCACTCGCCAGACGCGCCGTCGTGCGATCGGCGGCGAAGGCGATGCGGCCGATGCCGGGCACCAGCACGATGACGGGATTCGCATCGCGCATCGCCGGTGAGTCCGCGTGCTTGCAGCGCTCGTAGTACGCCGCATAGCCGGCCCGGTAGGCCTGGAGACTCTGCGCCAGGTACGCCTCATCCTCGAGCCGCGCCGGGTCGAGCGTCAGTGGCGCGATCTTGGTGCGCAGGAAGTGGTCCGGACAGGAGGTGCCGATGGCGGCTAGCCGCTGGCAGTCGGCCGAGCAGACGAACTCGAGCGTGGCGGGATCATCGGTGAAATGCGCGAGCTTGCGCCGCGCCCCGCTCATCAATCCGCGCAGCCGCGGCAGGAGGGCGGCGGCGACGGCGGCGCGATCCGGACGGGCAGGCTGGCGCTGGCCGCCGAAGGCGGGCCGGCCGGTGAGCTGCCGGTTGAGGTGATTGGCCGCGTCGGCGATGAGGGCGAGGGTGTGCTCGTAGCAGTCCTTGGCGGTATCGGCCCAGCAGATGATGCCGTGTCCGGCGAGCATCACGCCTTCGATGCCGGGATTCGCGGCGACATAGTCGCGCAATTGCACGCCCAGCGTGTAGCCGGGCCGCTTCCACGGCAGCCAGCCGATGCGCCCGCCCCAGATCTCGCGCGTCGCCGTCTCGCCTCCGGTGGAGGCGGCCAGGGCGATGATGGCATCGGGATGGACATGGTCCACGTGGGCGAATGGCAGCAGCGAATGCAACGGGGTGTCGATGGAAGCGGCGCGTGGATTGAGGTTGAACGTGCAATGCGGGAGGTAGCCGACCATCCGGTCGTCATCCTGCGGCCCGCCATAGTGCGCCTCCAGTCCGATCAGCTTTTCCTGGTACAGGGTCGCGAAGCCATCCAGCTTCATCGAGCCCAAGTCACCTCCCGACCCCTTCACCCACAGGACCTGCACGGGCTTGCCCGTCAGTGGGTCGGTTCCTGGAAGCTTGGCGGAAGTGTTGCCGCCGCCGAAGTTGGTCACCGACAGGTCCGCCCCCAGCTGGTTGGAGCGGTACAGCAGCAGCTCGGGTGGTGACTTGCCGGCCGCGACGGCATCCTCCCAGCGGCTGGTCGGCACGGCGAATCCAATGGCGGGCAAGGACGTCGAGGGGTTTGCGTTCACGGCGGTGGTTTCCGTCGGTCAGGATTGGGATAAAGCTGGTCAACGGGCCCGGGAGCCCTTAGACTGGAATAGATCAATAATAATTGATATCGCTCATTTGTAGTCAAGTTTAATCTAGATTTTCGAGAGGGAGTCTTGTTGCAACCCAGCACGGTCGCCGTCCTCGACGTTGGCAAGACGTTGAGCAAGCTCAGTATCTGGTCGCCGGAGGGTCGGATGCTGGAGCGGCGCCAGCGCACCAATCTGGTGCATGGCGAGGGTGGGATCCGGCGGCTGGACGTGAGGGGCATTGGCGAGTGGCTCGTCGGTGAGCTTAAGTCCCTGAGCGCGCATCGTCCCTCGGTCCTGGTGCCGGTCGCGCACGGAGCCGCCGTGGCGCTGATCCAGGGCGAGCAGCTCGGCGCCGATCCGCTGGACTACGAGCAGGCGCCGCCGCCGGACGTGCTCGCGGCTTACCGCGCGGAGCGTGATGCCTTCGCGCTCACCGGTTCCCCCGCACTGCCCGAGGGCCTCAATCTCGGCGCGCAACTTTTCTGGCTGGAGCGCCTCGAGGCGGAGGCGATGCGGCGATCGATCCTGGTGCCTTGGGCGCAGTACTGGAGCTGGTTCCTGTCAGGAGTGGCGGTGAGCGAGGTGACGAGTCTCGGCTGCCATACTGATCTGTGGTGTCCCGCTCGCGCGGAGTTCTCGAGGATGGCGCAGCGCCATGGCTGGGACCGGCGGTTCGCACCGCTGGCGCGTGCCGATGCGACGCTGGGGACGCTGCGGCCGGCGCTGGCGCGGTCCACACAACTCGCGCCCTCCACGCGCGTGCTGTGCGGCCTGCACGATTCGAACGCGGCGCTGCTGGCCGCCCGTGGTTTCGCGGAACTCGCCGGCCGCGACGCCACGGTGCTTTCCACCGGCACCTGGTTCATCGCGATGCGTTCACCGGCCGGCGCGCCCCTCGGAGGGGATGCGCGCGAATTGCCCGAGGAGCGCGATTGCCTGCTCAACGTCGATGTCGACGGCCGGGCCGTGCCTTCCGCGCGGTTCATGGGCGGGCGTGAACTCGAGACGCTGCTCGGCGCCGATGCGCTGCGGCTCGACGCCGCCGCGGATCAGCCCGCGATGCTCGAGGCCTTGCCGCGCCTCCTGCAGCAGCAAGCCTTCGTGCTGCCCACCTTCCGGCCGGGCACGGGTCCGTACGCAACGGGTGCGGGCCGCTGGCAGAATGAGCCCGGGGACCGCGCGGGCCGATGTGCCGCGGCGGCGCTGTATGCCGCACTGGTGGCGGATGCTTCGCTGGAACTGATCGGCGCGCGCGACACGCTGCTGGTCGAGGGCCGCTTCGCGCGTTGCGAGATCTTCGTGCGGGCACTCGCGAGCCTGCGGCGCGGGACCCGGGTATTCACTGCCGAGGTGCACGATGATGTGCCACTCGGGGCATTGCGGCTGGTGCATCCTGAACTTGCGCCGGCGAACCGGCTGATGGCGGTGCAGCCGCTGGCGGTGGAGCTTTCCCCAGCGCGCGAGCGCTGGCGTCAACTGGCGGAGGTTGCTTGAACATTGCCAACATTGCCGATTTCCGTGAGGCCGCCCGCCGGCGGCTGCCGCATTTCCTGTTCGAATACATCGACGGCGGCTCATTCGCCGAAGTCACCTTGCGCCGGAACATCGAGGATCTAGAAGCGGTCTCGCTGCGCCAGCGCGTGCTGCGCGATGTGTCGGACATCGACCTCTCGACGCAGTTGTTCGGTCAGCGGCTGGCCATGCCGGTGGTGCTCGCGCCGGTGGGCATCGCCGGGCTGAATGCGCGGCGCGGCGAATGCCAGGCGGTGCGCGCGGCACAGCGCGCCGGGATCCCCTTCACCCTGTCCACGGTGTCGGCCTGTTCGCTGGAGGAAGTGAGCGCCGCCGCCACCGCGCCCTTCTGGTTCCAGCTCTACGTGATCCGGGATCGCGGCTTCATGAGGGATCTGCTGGCGCGCGCCGCCGCGGCCGGTTGCTCGGCGCTGGTGTTCACCGTCGACATGGCGGTGCCCGGCACCCGCTATCGCGACTATCGCTCGGGGCTGGCCGGCGCGCCGGGTCTCGGTGGAAAGCTGCGACGCCTGGCCCAGGCGCTGATGCGGCCCGCGTGGGCGTGGGATGTGGGCGTGCGCGGCAAGCCGCATGCGCTGGGCAACATCGCACCGCTCCTTGAGGACCGCAGCGGCATCGACGACTTCTTCGCGTGGATGGGCGAGAACTTCGACCCTGCCATCCGTTGGAGCGATCTGGACTTCATCCGCGCCGAGTGGAAGGGACCGCTGATCATCAAGGGCATCCTCGACCCCGAGGATGCGCGCCAGGCCGCCGCGCTCGGCGCCGATGGCGTGGTCGTGTCCAATCACGGCGGGCGGCAACTCGACGGCGCCCTGTCCAGTGCGCGCGCGCTGCCGGGCATCGTGCAGGCGGTGGGCGACCGGCTCACCGTGCTCGCCGATGGCGGCGTGCGCTCCGGCCTCGACGTGCTGCGCATGCTGGCATTGGGCGCAAAGGGCGTGATGCTCGGGCGCGCCTGGGCCTACGCGCTCAGCGCGCAGGGTGAGGCCGGCGTGACTTGGCTGCTCGCGATCATCGAAGCTGAACTGCGTGTCGCGATGGGGCTCACCGGCACACGATGCATCTCCGACGTCGATGCGGGACTGATTGCGGGAGTATCGCCATGACGGGCACTGCCGCCACTGCGGCCACCGGCGCATCGGCCGGCGCATCCACCGGCGCATCGACCGACGCGACGCGCTGGCGCGACACCATCCTCGCCGGGCTCGCCAACTACATCGACGCCGGCTCCATCGTCGCAGGTTCAGCGGCGCTGTCGTTGTGGAAGGAGCGCTTCGCCCTGTCGAACGACTTCGTCGGCCTGATCGGCGCCTTCGGCCCCAATGCCATCGGCGCCGGCACCGGCGCGCTGATCGGTGGCTGGCTGTGCGACCGGCTCGGGCGCAAGAAGATCTATCAGTGGGACATGCTCATCTACGCCGCCGGCATGGCGCTGCTCGTGTTCGCGAATGCGCCGTGGATGATCGTCACCGGCTTCCTCATCGTGGGGCTCGCGGTGGGCGCCGACATTCCCGCAAGCTGGTCGCTGATCGCCGAGAACGCGCCGGACGACCGCCGCGGCCAGCACTCCGGCGTCGCGCAGGTGCTGTGGTACCTGGGGCCGGTGGTCGTGCTGCTGATGAGCCTCGCGCTCACCAGCCTGGGCATCCTGGGAGCGCGCATCGTGTTCGCGCACCTGCTGGTGGTCGCCATCGCGCTGACGCTGCTGCGCTCGCGCATGCACGAGTCGCAGCGCTGGCAGGAAGCGCGGCGCAGCGAGGTACGACGTCCGCCGGTGACGACGCTGCTGAAGGCGCCGTACCGCAATGCCATACTCGGGCTCGTCGGCATGTACGGCTTCTGGAACCTGTGGGCCGGAACCAATGGCTTCTTTTTCCCCTACATCCTGCGCACCGTCGGGTCGACCACGCAGGCCACCGCGGTCGCCATCCAGGCGCTGTCCTTCGCCATCGGCATGGCGAGCATTGGCCTCGTGTTCATGCGCCTGGCGGACCGCGTCAACCAGCGCGCGCTGTTCATCACCTCGGCCATCATCCAGGTGGTGGGCATGTCGCTGCTGGCGCTGTTCCCGCTGACCGTGCCGCTGGCGCTGCTGTATGTCTTCCTGATGCAGTTCGGCGGCGGATTCGGCGCGCAGAGCTTCTTCCAGCTGTGGAGTTCGGAAGCCTTCCCCACGCTGCTGCGCTCCACCGCACAGGGGCTGTGCTTCGCCATCGTGCGCATCGGGCTCGGCTGTTTCAGCTTCTTCGTGCCGGCGCTGTCGGCCGTGGGCTTCACCAAGCTCGCGTGGATACTCACCGGCTTTCTCGCGGTGAGCGGGGTGATCGGCGCCGCCTGGGCGCCGCGCAACCAGGGCAAGTCGCTGGAGCAGATCGAGTCGGAGCGCACACATGGGCGATGATCCCGGGCGCGCCATGCATGCCGCCGAACGCCAGTCGATGATCCTCGAGGCGGCCCGGCGCACCGGCTTCGTCAGTTACCGTGAGCTGGAATCGCGGCTGGCGGCCTCGCCGGCCACCATCCGGCGCGATCTCGCCCGCCTCGAGGACGAGGGACACATCGTGCGCGTCCATGGCGGCGCGAAGCTGGCGGGAACGGAAGGCGCGCGCGCGCCCGGCGCGACCGCGCTGGCCGGCGTGCCGTTCGATGAGTCGATCACGCGCAACCTCGCCGCGAAGCAGGCCATCGGCCGCGCGGCGGCGGCGCTGTGCATGCCGGGCGAAGGCATCATGATCGACGGCGGCACGACGACGCTGCAGATGTGCCCGCACCTGGCGGGCTTCGACCTGCAGGTCCTGACGAACTCGTTGCACATCGTCAATGCCCTGCTGCCCCAGCCGGGCACGCGCATCCTGCTGCCCTCGGGCGCGGTGTTCCGCGAGCAGAACATCATCCTCGCGCCGGCGGGTGAGCAGTCCATGCCGCGCTTTCACGCGCCGAAGCTTTTCATGGGCGCTGCGGCGGTGGGCGCGCAGGGCGTGATGCAGCAGGACGTGGTGCTGGTGGCCTCGGAACGGCGTTTCCTGGACCAGGCCGAGCAGCTCATCCTGCTGGTCGACAGCTCCAAGTTCGCCTCCTCCTCCGGCGCCATCGTCTGCGCGCTGGAGGAGGTGGATGTCATCATCACCGATCAGGGCATATCCACGGCCGCACGCCAGATGATCCGTGACGCGGGGGTGCGGCTGGTCCTCGCCTGAGGCGGGGCCGGGCCCTCAGCCCAGTTCGAAGATCTGCTTGGGCGTGCGGTGCAGGCACTCCGACACGCCGGCGGACTCGATGAGATACAGGTCGGTGTTGTGGACGAACATCCGCTCGTTCATCGTTCCCGGATGGCAGACGATGGCCATGTCCTGCTCGATGCTCATGTCCTCGTCGTCGCGGATGAGCGGCCGCTCCACCATGTCGTAGCCCATGCCATGCATGCTCAGGCGCCGTTCCTCGCCCAGCCCGTGCCCGCGCAGCCAGGCATTGTGGCGTTCATGGATCTCCCGGCACGCGGCGCCCGGCACGAGCATCGCGAGCGCGACGCGCTGCGCCTCGAGCACCGCGGCGTGGGCGTCACGCAGCTCGTTCGAGGCGCGTCCCAGCACGAAGATGCGTGACAGCTCCGCATAGAAGCCACCGCTGCCGTTGTTCTCCACCAGCAGCGAGAACACATCTCCCGCCTGCAGCGTGCGTCCCTGCAGCGAGCGTGGCCGGAAGCTCGCCGCCTGTCCCGGCGGGGCGGAGGAGTTCAGGAAGATGCCCTGTTCGCTGCCGAGCTGCTGGCCGACGTACTGCGCATGGGCCGCGATCTCGAAGTCCTTCAGTCCCGGGCGGATGAAGTCGCGGACACGCCGCATCACCTCGTCCTGCATCGCGGCCACTTGCCGGATGCAGGCGCGCTCCTCGGCGCTCTTGATCGCCTTGATGCGGTCCACCGCGTCGGTGAAGTCGACCCGGTCGATGCCGGACAACCCTTGTTCGAGCGCGCGGCCGAAACCGTGGTACATGGCGGCCGGCGCCACGAGGCCCACGCGCCGCGCGCCCAGCTCGTCAAGTTCCCGGACGGCGAGCTGCGCATCGTACGCGGCGGTATAGGCGACCGACGGATAGCTCGGCGTGGTCAATCGCTGCGCGATGCCCGTCGCCCGCGCCTCATCCTCACTCGCGCGCCGGGCGCCGTCGAAGGGTCCCTGCTCGATGAGGGTGAGTCCGCCCTCCCGCGGGAACACGACGGTGGTGGGGTAGCCGTTGGTGGCCGGCTGGTTGCTGAACCAGCGCACGTAGCCGCCCACCCAGTCGCTGGAATTCTGGATCACCAGCGCATCGACGCCTTGCGCGTCCATGCGCTCGCGCACCGCGCGCCAGCGCCGGTTCATCTCCTCGATGGAGACCGCGTTGAGGATGCGGCTGCCGGTGGCGTTCATGGTGCTGGATTCCCGCGGGCCACCTGGTTGATCATCTGCTCGGGGTGGCCGGCGAGGAAGTGCCCGAGGTTCTCGCGCACGATGGGGTAGGCCTGCTCGAGGTAGACATCGCTCATGCCGCCGAGGAGCGGCGAGATGAGCACGCGCTCCTCGCTCCACAGCGGATGACCCGGTGGCAGCGGCTGCTCGCGGAACACATCCAGGGCGGCGCCGGCGATGCGCTTCTCGCGCAACGCCTGCACCACCGCCTGCTCATCCAGCACCCCGCCGCGCGCCACGTTGATGAGGAAGCTGTGCGGCCGCATCGCGCCGATCACCCGTGCATCGATGAGATTGTCCGTCTCCGGCGAGAATGGCACGACCAGGATCAGGAAATCGGCCAGCGCCGCGGCCTTCACGAGTTCGCCGCGCGGCAATACGCCGTCGAATCCATCGGGCACGCGCGGCGAATGGCTGACGCCGTACACGCTCATGCCGAAGGCCTTGCAGCGCGGCGCCAATGCCTCGCTGATCGCGCCAACACCGACGATCACCGCGGTCTTGCGCCACAGCAGCGGCTGCGGCCAGCGCTCCCATCGGCCTGCGGCCTGGTTGCGCAGCATGCGCGGAAAGTCGCGCAGCAGCGCCAGCATGTGCAGGAAGATGAGTTCGGACATCTGCGGTCCGTGCATGCCGCGCGTCGAGGTGATGCGCACGCCGGCCCCGAGATTGGGCAGGCGCAGGATGGCATCAGTGCCCGTGGTGAGCGACTGGATCCACTGCAGGCGTGGCGCGGCGGCGAGCAGCGCCTCGTCGAACTGGAAATGGTGCGCGATGATGCCGCGGGCATCGGCGAGCAGGGCACGCGCGGCGCTGCGATCCTCGCAGCCGCCGAGGTCGGCCTTCGGGAAGTCGGCCCGGGCACGCCGGCCGAAGTCGGCCCAGCTCGCTTCCGGCGCGCCGATGTAGACGATGTCGCTCAGGTTCGTACCCTGCCGCAGGCCGCTGCGGCTCCGGCAACCACCTTTTCATGCACCAGTTATGCAGTCAAATGCATAAAACTGGATGATCCATAGGTATGATTAATAGCACCATGATCGATCCCAGGGCCCTGCGCACCTTCCTGGCGGTCTGCCGCGAGGGCACCATCAGCGGCGCGGCGCGTGCCCTCAACATTTCCCAGCCCAGTGTGTCGGTGGCCATCGCCGAGCTCGAGCGGCAGCTCAGTGCCATCTTGTTCGAGCGCAGCCGCACCGGCATCCGCCTCACGCCCGCCGGGCAGGCGCTGCAGCGCCGGGCCGAGGCGATGGACGGCCTGCTTCGGGAGGCGAGATCCGAAGTGGCGCTGGCCCGAGATGGCGTGCTCGGCCCGTTGCGCATCGGTGGCACGCCCGGTGCGCTGGTGAGCCTCGTGCCCGAAGCGATCAGCCAGCTCGAAGCCGGCGGTGAGCGCTTTGCCCTCAGCGTCATCGAGCGCTCCGACGCCGAGCTCGTGGACCTGCTGCGGCGCCGGGAAATCGAGCTGGCCTTCGTCACCACCGGACTCGAGCCGCCGGCGGAGGACATCGACGAACGCTCCTGCCTGCGCGATCCCTTCGACCTGATGGCGGGTCAGCAGAACGCCCATCTACCCGACCGCCTGTTGCTCAAGGAAGCGCGCGCCCTGCAATGGGTGCTGCCGGATGCGGCGGGCGGCTTCCGGCGGCAGCTCGATGCGCTGTTCATCGCCGCGGGCGTGGCCATGCCTGCCGATGTGATCCGCTGCGATTCCCTGCTGACCACCAAGGCCATCGTCCGCGGCAGCCGCCACGTCACCATCCTGCCGCAACGGGTCGCGGCCGCCGAGCTGTCGATGGGGCAGCTTCGCGCCATCACCCTCCTGGATGCGCAGGTGCAGCGCACCGTCGGCATCCGGCTGTTGAAGCAGGTCCGGCTGAGCGAGTTCGCCGAGCGGTTGCTCGACGTGCTGCCGATGATCCATTAATCCTGACTATGGATGATCCAAAACAAAGTATTTTCCTGAAATGATCGAATTTGATGGAATGCGCTCACGGTTGCTCATTGACCGGGAGGGGATATTCCATGACGAAGCGATCGATGAGGGAAGCTGCCATTCGTTGGACGCTGGGGCTGGCGACGCTGTGCGCGTCGGGATGGGTCGGCGCGGCGGACAGCCCGCCAGCGGCGGTGCCCGCTGCGGCGGACGATCAGTTGCAGGAGGTCGTGGTCACGGCCACCCGGCGCCAGGAGCGGTTGCAGGACGTGCCGCTGTCGGTGTCCGCGCTCAGCGGCGAGCAGTTGAGCGCCTCGGGGTTCCAGAACCTGCAGGACATCCAGTACCAGTTCTCCAGCGTCCAGTTCGGCATCTCGCCGAACGACTCCGGCTTCCGCCTGCGAGGCGTGGGATCTGCCGGTGGCTTCACCAGTTCCTCCGAGCAGAACGTCGGCACCGTGGTCGACGGGGTGGTGATTCCCTTCGGCAATCCGGTCGCGAGCCTGGGAGATGTCGAACGCGTGGAAGTGCTGCGCGGCCCGCAGGGAACGCAGTTCGGCAAGAACGCATCCTCAGGCGTGGTGAGCGTCACGACGGCGCGGCCTGACACCAGCCGGATTTCCGGCAGCGCTTTCGCTTCGTTCGCGCAACTCAAGGAACACGACATCCACGGCTCGATCAACCTGCCGCTGGGCGAGCGTGTCGCGCTCGGGCTCGTCGCCTTCGACCGCAAGCATGATGGCTTCATCGACAACATCACCCTCAATGAGAAATGGGGCGGTGAACACTTCCATGGTGGCCGCGCGAAGGTGCTGTGGAAGGCATCCGATGACTTCTCCGCCTACCTGATCGCCGACTGGTCGCAGCAGAAATCCGACGGCCCGGGACAACTCTGGACGCTGCGCCTGCTGCCCAGCTTCGCAAATCCCCTGATGGCGGTGCGCTTCGGGCCTCTGCTCGCGCGCGGCATCCAGCCCGGCAATGACAACGAGATCACGGCCGAGGACACCGAGAGCCGCATCCGCCAGAAGAACTACGGTACTTCGCTCCAGCTCGACTGGAACATCGCCGACTACACGCTGACCTCGGTGACCGCGTGGCGCAAGTTCAAGCGTGACCCGACGACTTTCGCCATCGACGCCATCGACCTGCCCATCTTCGTGGCGACCAACGACGACAACCAGGATTCCCTCTCCGAGGAACTGCGGCTGACCTCGCCCTCGACCGGACGGTTGCAATACGTCGCCGGCCTGTATGCCTCGAAGCTTCGCGTCGGCTTCGACACGACCAACTGCGCGCAGTTGCGCCCGGCGCTGCCCTTCGACCCGGTGATCATCGACATCTCCGCCGGTTGCGCCACGACCACCACCACCTCCAAGAGCGTGGCGCTGTTCACGGACGGCTCGTTCGCGATCACCGACAGCCTCAAGCTCCTGGGTGGCGCGCGCATCACCCGCGACAAGGTCGATGCCGCGATTTCCTCGGTCATCGACCCCGCCTATCCGCCGGGCCCCGGCCCCAACGGCTTCGTCGTGCCGTATTCACCGCTCCCCTTGCAGACGGGAGAGACGAGCAAGACCGACTGGTCGGGCCGGATCGGCCTCGAATACCGTCCCGCCACCGACGTGATGCTGTTCGGCACGCTGGCCCGCGGCTATCTCGGACCCACCGTGACCTTCTCCGGACTCACCAGCCAGAAGACCTCGGTGAAGCCACAGACGGTGCGTGACGTGACCCTCGGCGCGAAGACCCAATGGCTCGACCGGCGGCTCACGCTGAACGGCGACATCTTCTTCGACCGCTACAAGGACCTGCAGACCTCGGTGTTCAATGGCTTCGAGTTCCTCACCGAGAATGCCGGTGGCTTCGATGCCAAGGGCTTCGAGGTCGAGCTGGGGTATCGCATCACGCCGCGGTTCGGCGTGAATGCCTCCTACACCTACTCGCACACCAAGTTCACGGACTACATCACGACCTGTCCGAACGACATCGTCGCGCAGGGTTCCGCGGCCGTGGCCGCGCAGTGCAACGCGCCGGGGTCCACCGCGGGTACCGCGCTGTTCCAGGCCAAGGGCTTCCCGCTGACGGGCGCGCCCAGGAACAGTGCCACGCTGGGCTTCGACTTCCGCCAACCTGTCACGGCCGACCTGCAGATCGATGCCGGAGTGAACTACTATTACCGGAGCGGTGTGTACTACGACGTGGCGAACGCACTGTCCTACCAGGGTGGCTACGGTATCGTCGGCGCCAATGTCGGGTTCGGCGCCGCGGACGGCAAGTGGCGCGTGGCCGCCTTCGTCCGAAATGCCGGCAACCGGCACTTCCAGGCCGCGGTGATCGGCCTGCCGTTCGCCGATGCCGGCGGCGAGGTCAACTGGAACACCCGCGATGCGCGCCGCACCGCCGGTGTGTCCATCGAGGCGAAATTCTAGATCGCAAGGAAAGTCCATGGTCGATCGCCGACAGTTCATGATCTCCACAGGCGTCGCGCTCGCTGGCGCGGCGCTGGGAGCACCGAGGCCGGCCGCGAGCAGCGACGGCGCGGCCGCCAAGGAGTTCCCGCACGGCTTCCGCTGGGGCGCCGCGACAGCCGGGCACCAGGTCGAGGGCAACGATACGGCCAGCGACACCTGGCTCCTGGAGCATGTGAAACCCACGGCGTTCGCGGAAGCAGCCGGCGATGCGTGCAACAGCTTCGAGCTGTGGCGCGAGGACCTGGACCTGGTGCGCTCGCTGGGCCTGAACAGCTATCGCTTCTCGGTGGAGTGGTCGCGCATCGAGCCCGAGCCGGGCGAGTATTCGACGGCGATGCTGGATCACTACCTGCGCATGGTCGAAGGCTGCCGCGAGCGCGGGCTCATGCCCGTGCTGACGTTCAACCACTTCACCTGCCCGCGCTGGTTCGGCGCTCGCGGCGGCTGGCTCGCCGCAGATGCCGCCGACCGCTTTGCGCGCTACTGCGAGCGCGTGGCGCGGCATCTGGGGGCGCACCTGGGTTATGCGACCACGCTGAACGAGCCCAACATCGGCCGGCTCCTGGGCGTGCTCGATCTCCCGGCGGCGCTGCGTGAGGCAGACCACGCCATGCTCGCGGCGGCTGCGCGCGCCTGCGGCAGCGAGCGCTTCGTGTCCGCGAATTCCGTTGATGCGCAGCTTGCCGAACAATTGTTGCGGCCGATGATCGCCGCGCATCGCGCCGGCCGCGCCGCCATCAAGAACGTGCGGCCCGATTTGCCGGTGGGCGTGAGCCTGGCCATATTCGATGATCAGGCCGTGGGCGAAAACAGCCTCCGCGATCGGATGCGCGCGCAGTTGTATGGCGCCTGGCTGGAAGCAGTGAAGGGCGATGACTTCATCGGTGTGCAGAATTACGAGCGGGCTCAGTGGGACTCGAAGGGCCGCCTGCCGCCGCCGGCGAACGCGCGGCGCGGGCACATGGGGAGCGAGGTGTATGCTCCCTCCCTGGCAGGCGCGGTGCGTTACGCCCATGCGGCCACGGGCATTCCCGTGATGGTCACCGAGCATGGCGTGGGAACGCCGGATGATGCGACTCGCGCCTGGCTCATTCCAGCGGCGCTGAGGGAACTGCGCAAGGCCATGGGTGAGGGCGTGCCGGTGCTCGGCTACCTGCACTGGTCGCTGCTGGACAACTTCGAGTGGGTGTTCGGCTATGGCCCGAAGTTCGGCCTGTGCGCCGTGGACCGCACGACGTTCAAGCGGACGCCGAAGCCCAGCGCACGGGTGCTCTCCGCCATCGCGCGCCGCAACGCGGTTTGATCAGCAAGCGGCGGCTCGAGGGAGGCGCGATGCGAGTATGTGCTGATGGAGGGGCAATGGTGCGCGCGATGGCTGACATGAGTGTTGCAGGTCTTTGCCTCGCGCTATTTCTCGCCGGCGCATCGCATGCGCAGATGCCCGTGCCGGAACCGGCCGATGCGCCCCCGCAGCCTGGCGCGATACCCTTGCGCCCGCAGGATCCCGACAGCGGCGTCCGCGAACGCTGGGTGAAATTCCTGGGCAGGGACTACGGTGTCCGCAATGTCACGCGGCCCACGCTGACGCCTTTTCTGCCATCGCCGGGTCACGATGCCCACGTGGGGGTCATCGTCGCACCGGGCGGAGCCTTCATGCTGCTGGCCTGGGATCACGAAGGCACGCGCGTGGCGCAGGCGCTGGCTCAGCGTGGCATCACCGCCTTCGTTCTCAAGTACCGCCTGAACCGCACCCCCGACGACGAAGCGGGCTTCCAGCAGTTCGCCAAGGCCCGCATGGATGAGGTCGAGCGGCTGGTTCCCTTGCACCAGATGCCGGACATCAGCGAGCCACGCGCCACCGAGGATGCGCTGACGGCCGTGAAATACGTGCGCGATCACGCCGCGCAATTCGGCGTCGATGCGCGCCGCGTCGGCATCATGGGCTTCTCGGCGGGTGCGATGACGGCGTTGAACGCGGCACTGTCGCCGGATGCCGCTGCGCGACCGAACTTCATCGCACCCATCTATCCGCCCATGGTCACGGTCAAGGTCCCCTCCGATGCACCGCCGATGTTCGTGGCGATGGCGCTGGACGATGAACTGTTCGGGCAGCAGGGGTTGGGATTGGTCGAGGCGTGGCATCGGGCGGGCCGTCCCGTGGAACTGCACGCATACGAGCGCGGCGGCCACGGATTCGGGCTCGGCAAGCCCGGCACGTCCACCACCTTGTTGCTCGATGAGCTGTTCGCGTGGCTGCGGACACGTGGCATCGTGGCTCCCGGGGTGCCGTGAATGGTTGCCACGAGGAATTCGAAATTCGTCCGCAGCCTCGTCGGCCTGCGCCAGCGCCTGAGGCTAGCCCTGGGCCTGAGCCTGGTGCTCGGTGCGCTTCCGGCGGCGGCCGCAGATGACCTGGCCCGGGGATTCGCGGAGCCCCCTGACACGGCGCGGCCACGCGTATGGTGGCACTGGGTGAACGGCAACATCACCGAGGCCGGCATCGATGCCGATCTCGCCTGGCTCAAGTCCGCCGGCATCGGCGGCGTGCAGAACTTCGACGCCAATCTCGGCGTGCCGACGGTGGTGCCGAAGCGCATCGCGTACATGACGCCGGAGTGGAAGGCCGCCTTTGCGCATGCCGTGCAGGTCGCCTCGAAGTCCGGCCTCGAGTTCGCCATCGCGTCCTCGCCCGGCTGGAGTGAAACTGGCGGGCCCTGGGTGCCGCCGGCCGATGCGATGAAGAAGGTTGTCTGGAGCGAGCAGATCATCGACGGAGGTCACCGCTTCAGCGGCCGCCTGCCCGCGCCGCCCGCGACCACCGGCCCGTTCCAGGACCAGGCATTCTCCGATCCGCTCGCCGCGACGGCGGGACCGGGACCGGAGCCGGCGGCTCCTTTCTATCAGGACGTGGCCGTGCTCGCGATTCCGGTCTCGACCGATCCGCTGCGGCAGGTGCCGGAGGCGCGCAGCGGCAGGGGTGAGGCGCTGGATGCGCAGGCCCTGGTCGATGACCGGCTGTCCACCGAGGTGGCGCTCGCGAAGCCCGCGGGCGAGACGCCCACCGTCGTGCTCACCTATCCGCAGCCGGTGTGGGTGCAGACCGCACGACTGTTCCTGCCCGGGGAGATCTCGCCCTTCAGCCCGCCGGCCTGGCATCCGGTGCTCGAAGCGCGGCACGGTGCTCTCTGGACCCATGTTGCGGACTTGGCGCTGGAAAGCGTGCCAGCCACGGTGAGTTTCCCGAAGGTACAGGCGCGCGAGTTCCGCGTGAGGTTCGAGGCCCTGCCAAAGCCGCCCGGTCTCATCGCCGCGGGTGCGCCGGGCGCCGTGGTCCTCGACATCTTCGCGAAGACGGCCGCCGAGGCGCCGCTCCGTCTTGCGATGCTGCAGCTCGATGCTCAGCCGAGGGTGTCGCGCTTCGAGCAGAAGGCCGGCTTCTCGGTCGCACTGGACTACGATGCGCTGGAGGCATCGAATCCCGCCGACGAACCCGGAGTGCCGCTCTCGGCCGTGGTGGACCTCACCCAAAAGATGAAGGCCGACGGCACGCTCGACTGGTCGGCGCCGCGCGGGCGCTGGCGCATCCTCCGGCTGGGGTGGTCGCTGGAAGGCACGACCAACCATCCGGCCAATCCCGAGGCCACGGGCCTCGAGGTGGACAAGTATGACGGTGATGCGGTGCGCCGATATCTCGAGACTTACTTGCGCGGCTACAGCCAAGCGGTTGGACCTGCGCTCATGGGAAAGCAGGGAATCTCGGCGCTGCTCACGGATTCGACCGAAGTGGGTCCGAGCAACTGGACGCCGAAGTTGCTGGATCGCTTCCGGGAGCGCAGAGGTTATGACGCTCGCCCGTGGCTGCCCGCGCTCGGCGGGTTCATCATCGAATCCCGTGCCCGCACCGATGCCTTTCTCCGTGACTTTCGCCAGACCCTGGCCGAACTGCACGCCAGCGAGCACTATGGCACCGTGGCATCGGTGGCGCACGAGCATGGCCTGACGGTCTATGGCGAGGCTCTCGAAGACCAGCGGCCGACGCTCGGGGATGACCTTGCGATGAGGGCGTACGCCGATGTTCCGATGGCGGCGTTGTGGACGTTTCCGCGGGAAGGTTCGCCGCGCAGTGGGCTGCTCGGCGACATGAAGGGCGCGAGTTCAGTGGCGCATGTGCGGGGCCGCCCGGTGGTCGCCGCGGAGTCGATGACCTCCGCTTTCGCGCCCTGGGCCTACGCGCCCTCGGACCTGCGTCGCATCGTCGATCTCGAATTCGCCCACGGCATCAACCGGCCCGTGATCCATACCTCCGTGCACCAGCCGCTGGATGACAAGGTGCCCGGGCTGTCCCTGGCCATCTTCGGGCAGTACTTCAACCGGCACGAGACCTGGGCCGGCATGGCGCGGCCATGGATCGACTACATCGCGCGCAGCAGCTTCCTGCTGCAGCAGGGACACGATGTCGCCGACGTGGCCTACTTCGTGGGCGAGGAACGGCCCGTGACGGCGCTGTTCGCCGATGCGCCGCCGGCGGACCTGCCGCGACGCCATGGCTTCGATTTCATCGACGCGGACATGCTGCTGCACGAGTTGCGCGTGGAGCAGGGGGCGCTGGTGAGCACGGGCGGTGCGCGATATGCGGCGCTGTACCTGGGCGGCGCCAGCGGCCGCATGACGCTGCCCACCTTGCGCCGCCTGCGCGAGCTGGTCGAGGCCGGCGCCACCCTCATTGGCGAGCCGCCGGTTGCGGGTCGGGGCTTGCAGGACGACGCACAAGACTTCGCCGCCCTGGTGAGCTCGTTGTGGGGCGCACAGGCGCCGGGCAAGGGACGCGTGATCCGCGGATCGGGCGCGGATGAGGCGCTGCAATCCGTCGGGCTGGCACCGGATGTCGATCTGCAGGTGGAAGGATCGCCCGCCACTGTCATGTCCGTGCACCGCCGCTCGCCCGAGGCGGACATCTATTTCCTCGACAATCGCGAGTCGCGCCCGCTGACGCTGTCCGCCACCTTTCGCACCTCGGGTCGCGTGCCACAGCGCTGGAATGCCGTGACCGGCGCGGTCGAACCGGTGAGCTGGCGCAGCGAGGCAGGCCACACGCAGGTCAGCCTGAGCCTCGGTCCCGAGGAATCCACGTTCGTCGTGTTCCGCGAACCCACGCAACAGCAAGCCGGCACGGCGCCCTCGCAGCACATCGATCACCTGGCCGACATCGACGGTGCATGGGAGGTGCAGTTCCAGCCCGGGCGCGGCGCGCCGCCCACTGCAAGGTTCAACCGGCTCGCATCGCTCAGCGATAATCCGGACCCGGGGATCCGCTATTTCTCGGGAACCACGACCTATCGCACGACCTTTGAGCTGAAGCATCTCCCGGCCCGCGACTCACGGGTGTTGCTCGACCTCGGGCGCATCGGCGATGTGGCCGAAGTGAAGGTGAACGGCCAGGACGTGGGGACGCTTTGGTGGGCACCGTACCGCACCGACATCAGCGCAGCCGTCCATGCGGGGCGCAATACGCTGGAAGTGCGGGTGGCGAACCTGTGGGTCAACCGGCTGATTGGCGATGCGCAACCGGGCGCCACACCCGTGACTTTCACCACGATGCCGACCTACAGGCCCGATGCGCCGTTGCGGCCCTCGGGATTGATGGGCCCCGTGCAGCTATGGGTGCAGAGCGGGCCAAAGAGCATGGCATCCCGGAGTCACTGACCGAGATGTACCGCCTCAGCATCGCCTTGCTGCTCGCACTGATGGCGGCCGGTTGTGGCGGAGAGAACCGCTCGGAGGTGCTTCGCGGCGGCGCGCATGCGGCGCTCGCGGAAGCCGCGGTCAGGGAAGCGGTGCAATCCCGCCTTCACCGCCCGGGTATGGTGGTGGAAGCACTGATCTGGCGGGAGGAACTTCGCATCGACCTGCTGGACGAGCGCCTGTCGCGAGCCTCGGCGGATGAGCAGGCCGCGGTGGCATCCAGGGTCCTCGAGATTGCGACGCCGACGCTGCGCGCCGACCCGAAGTTTCCGCGGGTGCGCGTGCTCACCGTGGCCATCGTGCATCCCGGACGAGCGCTCGGTGAAGGCCGCTCCACGCACGTGGAGGATGTCTTCGTGTTCCGGGTCGATGAGGCGCGGCGGCCGGCGCCAGGATCCTAGCCCGGTGCCAGGGTCCTAACCCGCCGCGGCCGCACTCATGCGCCCGAAGTGCTGCATCGCCGGGTGCGGCACGAAACTGACGCGGCATTCGACGACGGCCGGCAACCCTGAGTCCAATGCGCGGCGGATGGCGGGCGCGATCTCACCGCGCGACTCGACCCGTTCGCCGTGGCAGCCGAAGCCGCGGGCGATGTCGGCATAGTTCGTGCCCGTGAGCGTGGTGCCGAAATCCGCACCCGAGGCGAAGTCGAACCCCGCGCGTTCGTAGGCGAGGCGGATGACGCCCCAGCGGGCATTGTTGTAGACCACGGTGATCACCGGCAGCGCGTAGCGCCGCGCCGTGTCGAGTTCCTGCAGGCTGAATCCGAATGCGCCATCACCGGTGATGTTGAACACCGGCCGTGCGGGATCCTGCAACTTCGCGGCCAGCGCCCAGGGCAAGCCGAAGCCGAGCTGGCTCATGCCCGGCTCGTTGAAGCGGCTGCGCGGTGCCGGCGCCGGCATGAAGTCGTTGCTCCAGAACGTGGAGTGACCGCCATCGAACACGCACAGTGCGTCGGCGGGCAGGGCGGCGGCGACACCGGCGGCGGCCGCGGCCGGGTGCATCGGGGAGTCGCCCGAGGCCGCGAGCGCCTCGAGTTGCGCTCGCCAGCCGCGCCGCGCGCTGCGCAATGCCTCGAGCCAGCCTTCGTCTCGCGCGGATGGCAGGCTGCCTGCGAGTGCCGCGTCCAGCGCCTCCAGCGCAAGCCCCGCATCCGCGCAGATGCCCACCGCCACCGGTGCGTGCTGGCCGATCACGGTGGCATCACTGTCGATGTGGATGAGCTGCACGCCGGGTGCGAGGATCGGGCCGCGGTCATTGCGCAGCCAGGAGGAAAACCGGCAGCCCATGGCGAGCACCACGTCCGCCTCGCCGAGTGCGCGATGCACGGCATCTCCGCCGCACACCCACGCCATGCCGAGGAAATCCGCATCATCCCCGGCGATGGCGCCGTTGCCCATCTGCGTGGCGAGGGTCGCCGCGCCGAGCCGCTTGGCGAGCTGGCGAAACCGCGAGGCTGCGCCCGCCATCGTCACCCCGCCGCCCGCGAGTAACAGGGGCCGGCGAGCGCCGAGCAGGAGCCGGGCCGCGGATTCGATGTCGGCGGCGCCGGGGGCGGGGGGACGAAGCAGCCGGTAGCGGCGCGGGTCGGTGGGGAATTCCGATTCGTCGTACTCGAAGTTGCCCCGCAGGATGTCCTGCGGCAGGTCCAGGTGCACCGGACCCGGGCGGCCGCTGAACGCTTCGCGCAGTCCCCAGCGGACCAGTTCGGGGATCCTGCGGCCATCGTGCGCCACCGCGTTCCATTTCGTGGCGGGCGCGAACAGGGCCTGGTTGTCCATCTCCGAGAACATGCCGCGCGCCGGGTAGCTCTGCCAGTGCTGGTTGTTCGAGGTGATGATGAACAGGGGCAGCGAATTGCTGCGTGCAATGGCAGCGCCGGGCAGCATGTTGGCGCCGCCCCCGCCGCATTCCCCCACCGCCACGCCGAGCTGGCCCGACACCGCCGCGGCGCCGCTGGCCATCATCGCGGCATGGCCTTCGTGGCGGGTGCCGATGAAGCGGTATTGCGGTCGTCGCGACAGCGCCTGGAGGAAGGGCGCGAGCTTGCCGCCCACCACGCCGGCCACGAAGGGGATACGCTCGGGTTCGAGGCTGCGAAGCAGGGCTTCGCCGCCGGTCATCGTGATATTGGACATGCGGAATGCGTTACCATGAAGTCGTGCCTATTGTAGCGCCATCGACGACCTCGACGAGGCGATGCGCGAACTGCAATCGAAGAGCCCTTGCTTTAAGGGGAGTGCAGAGTGAAACGGGATCGCTTCGATGACTACCTGCGGCGCTTCAATGCCGCTGATTCCAGCGCCTTTCTCGAATACATGCATCCCCGGGTCCTGATGACCAACGGCTCCATGCACCTGCAGGGCGTGGAAGCCGTTCGCGCGCATTATGAGCTCAACATCTGGCCTTGTTTCGACGAAACCGTGCACGTGGAGCGTTTCGTGACGGATGAATCCACCCTCGCCGTGCGGCTGCGGACCACCTTCGTGGCGCGTTCGGACGCGACGACCGTGTTCGGATCAGTCAGGCGCGCTGACCGGTTCCAGTACCTCGGGGTGGTCCTTTACGAAATCGAGGATGGAAGATTCACCCGGATCGACGTGGCTTACTCCGAATTCCTGCGCATCGACTCCGAGGGGCGAGCAACCTCCCTGGGGATGCCCCATTAGCCCTTGCCTTCCTTCAGCGGATTCACGAGCTCCGCGACATTGTTGCGGGGCGTGTTCACCCGCGTGCTCACCGGCCACGCCACGAGGTGTTCATCCGGGTATGGCCTGAGCACCGAATACGCTTCCTCGGCTGAGCCCTCGAGCCAGGCCTTGCGATGCTCCTTCGCAAGGATCGCGGGCATGCGCTGGCGGGCGTTGTGGATGCGCGCCATGAAGGGACTCGCGGGCAGGGTCACGATGGTGCAGCTCTGCACCACGGTGCCATCCTCGCGGGTCGATGAATCCCACAGCCCCGCGAAGCCGAACAGCTCCTGGTCGTTGAGGTGGATGTAGTAGGGCTGCTTGGTCTTGCCGTCCTCCAGCACCTGCCACTCGTAGAAGCCATTCGCCAGCAGCGCGCAGCGCTGCCCCCGCTTCCAGGGCCCGCGCCAGGTTGCGCCATCCTGGATCTTCTCCACCGTCGCGTTGATGGTGGAGTACTTGGGCGGCAGGCCCTTGGCCCAGAAGGGGATCAGGCCCCAGTGCACGAGGTCGACGACGTTGCCCTCCCGCATGTGTCGCACGATGGGTACCGATTGCGTGGGCGCGACGTTGTACGACTCGAATTCGGGGACGTTGCGGATCAGGTCCCATTCGGCGAGCTGGGCGGCCTGGAGCTTCGCGACGTAGCGACCACACATGCGGCGTTTTCCGTGGCAGCGGAGTTTAAGCTACTGTACCGGAATTGCCTGCGAGGAGAATCCCATGAAAGGCCGTGTTGCACTGGTGACGGGCGGAGGCCGCGGCATCGGTCGCGAGGCCGCGCTGTTGCTCGCTGCCGCGGGAGCGCGTGTGATGATCGCGGCGCGCAGTGCGGAGGAACTGGCGTCCGTGGGGCTCGACCACGTCGCGACGGACCTGGGCACGCCGGAGGGCTGCGCGAAGGCCGTGGCAGAAACGGAACGACGGCTGGGTCCCGTGGATATCCTGGTGGTGAATCATGGCATCGGCTCCGCCCACGAGCGGCTGGTGTGGGAACAGGACCCGGCGGTCTGGCGCGAGACGATGCGCGTCAATCTCGATGCGCCCTTCGAACTTGCGCGCCTGACCGTGGGCGGGATGTGCCAGCGCGGATATGGGCGCGTGGTCTTCACCAGTTCCACCGCCGGCGAGAAGGCCGAGCGCTCGGGCAGCGCCTATACCGCCTCCAAGCACGGTGTGATCGGACTCGCCCGCGCCATCGCGCAGGATGCTGGTCCCTTCGGTGTGACCTCGAATGCGGTGCTGCCGGGCTGGGTCCGTACGGCGATGGCCGAGCGCTCGGCGAAGACCGAGAGCAAGCGGCGCGGGGTGAGTGTCGAGCAGGTCTGGCGCGAGCGCGCCGCCATCTACCCGCAGAACCGCGTGCTCGAGCCGAAGGAAGTGGCCGAGGTCATCGCCTTCCTGTGCAGCGATGCCGCTGGCGCCGTGAATGGCGAGGCGATCACCGTGGCGCTGGGCGGTATCTGGTAACCGGCGCCGTACTTGTTTCGCGCCTGTCTGCCGTATACTGGACGGGCGTTTCAGCCGCGAAAGGAAAACCACATGGAATTCACCGAGGCGATCAAGACCTGCTTCAACAAGTACGCCAACTTCGACGGCACCGCGGGGCGCCCGGAGTTCTGGTGGTGGGTGCTGTTCTGCTTCCTCGGCAATGGCATCCTCAGCGCCATCAACTGGCGGCTCGGCAACGTGTTCGCGCTGGCCACGTTCGTGCCCTCGCTCGCGGTCGGCGCGCGGCGCCTGCATGACACGGATCGAAGCGGCTGGCTGCAGCTGCTCGGTCTCATCCCCATCATCGGCTGGATCCTGCTCATCATCTGGTGCGCCGAGGCGGGACGCAGCAACCGCTACTCGGGTGGCGCCGCACCCACCTGAAGCGTCAGTGCCCGGCCACGGGCAGGACGATGTTCGAGGGGCGCTGCCGATCGGCGTAGAGGTGGATCGTGGCCTTGCGCGACGCGCGCGACAGCACCTCGTTCTCGCCGCTTTGCAGGTTGCGCGAGAAATTGGGGTGGAAGCTCGCCATCACCTGGACGCGGATCTGGTGTCCCTTGAGGAAGGTGTTGCTGGTCAGCAGGTTGGGCAGCTCGATGGCGTACACCTTGCCGGGCTCCAGCCACTGCCGGCCGTGGCGCATGTCGCGGTAGCTGGCCCGCTGCACATCCAGTCCGGGACTCATGAGGTTGTACACCGTGCCGTCCGGATCCTTATCGAGCAGCCGCACCCACAGGTCGAAGTCCCTGCAGTCACAGGAAACGTACAGTTGTGCCCGGATGGGACCCGTGACTTCGGTGTCGCGCGCCAGCGGAGGCGTGTCGAAGGTGAGCACGTCGGCGCGCGTGGCGAGCTGCCGGTAATCGTGGGCGCCGGAAGCTTCGTAGGCATTGCGGACGGGATCGTCCGGGTCGGACACGAAGCTGGCTTCGCGCAGGGCGGCGCGCGGCTTCACCGGTGAGAGCACGCCTGGCCCCGCATCACCCGGGTTCAGGTAGAAGGCCGTGGCGCGTGCCGGCGGCGGCCAGGCGGCCGATTCACGCCATTCGTTCGTGCCCATGACGTAGTAACGCACCGGCTTCGCACGGTCCACGCCGTTGTCGATGCCGCGCAGGTAATGGTCCATCCAGGCGAGAACGATCTCGTCGTAGTCGATGGCGGCATTGCCCGGGAATGATCGTTCCCCGGACTTCGGCGTGGCCGTGCTCGACACGCCGTGGACCCAGGGTCCGAGCAGCAATGCCGTGTCGGCCGGCGCGCGCGGGCGCGACCTGCGCAGTCCGAGGTAGTTGGTGATGGCGCCTTCCGGGCCATAGTTGTCGTCGTACCAGCCGGAGAGGTTCAGCACGGCGGCATGGTTGCGGGCGTACTTGTCGCGCAGGTCGGCCCAGTTCCACCAAGGGTCGGGCGCCGGATGCCCCAGCCAGTCATAGTAGAACGGCGCAACGTCGCGAAGCTGCGGCATCTGCGCAAGCGGCAGGTAGTCCTTCATGCGCGCACCCTCGGCGGTCCAGTTCGCCGCCGCTTCCTCCACGCTGCGCGGACCGTCCAGGTGCTTGCGGGCACGAACGTCCGGGGCGATGTTGAGCCAGATCCAGTCGATCCAGGACATGTCCCAGGTGCCGCCGGCGAACCAGAAATTCTGCGCCGAGGAGAAATGGTATGGACGCCTCCCACTTCAGGAGTGAAGTGACGAGGTGAGTTGTGAAGGAAGTGGACCCTACCGGGCCGACGGCATCAAAGTGCCCAGGTGGAAGGGTTCAATCTTCACAGGCA